>FLNX01000468.1_pt1 | contig 32304 bp, 29 predicted proteins | sample 1140341 | NCBI WGS metagenome assembly FLNX01 (sample SAMEA3878208, study PRJEB12797) | bioreactor metagenome | biome: Moose rumen | place: Sweden | collected 2011-10 | reverse complement strand
ATTTATAATATCATTCAATAATTGAATATGATAAATAGTGACGTAGCCACATTACAAAACATAGCAGATACCTTAAAAGAAGAACCTCTCGCAAGCCAGAGGGTGCTTGCCGAAAATGCCGGAATGTCAACCGGACTTATGAACGCCGTAATCAAACGCTTTGTAGAGCGCGGCTGGATTATGCTTACAAACGTGAACCTTCGTAAGCTCTCTTATGCAATCACCCCAGCCGGAATCGCCGAGCTTACCGAGCGTAGCCAGACATTTGCCAAGCGCACGTTCGCCCTTGCAAACCGCTACAACGACGCGCTCTGCAAGGCAGTGTCCGATGCCAAAAAAGAAGGAAATACAAAGCTCGCCCTTTACGGCAACAGTTACATCAAGTTCCTGCTTGTTTATGCCTGCCAGACGCTGAATGTTACATTTTTGGAAAAGGATGTGAACGCCCCGATTGAATCTGACGCTTTTTGCGTGGTGGGCGAGCAGAATGACGAAGCTGACATTGCCCGCCTTACTGAGCAGGGCTGCGTGAATTTGTTGGATTTGCTGGAAGAGTAAAGTTTTGCAACGGGCTTGGTTGGATTTTGCTAAAAATTAGACTTCTGAAATGTTTAAGAATTTAATATAGGAGATATAAATTATGATTAACATCCAGAATCGTGGGGGGGGGTACAGCCGTATAGTATAAGCGAGGAATCCTCAAAAAGGATTACCGTGCTTCGCTTTCTTTTAATCGTTCTTGTCGTATTCATTCACAACTGCTACACAACAGAGTCAATCCAAAAAATCATCGCGTCTGGTGACGTTCCGCCTGTTTTTGCCGAAAATGCCTTCGGACGCTGGGTAAAGCTTTTCATCACATTCGGCATTGCCCGTTCCGCCGTTCCTCTCTTTTTTATGTTTGCGGCCTTCTTGCAGGCAAAGAAAAATGACGGCTATCCTGTTCTTCTTAAAAAACGCGCAAAATCACTGCTTCTGCCGTTTGTGCTTTGGACTGCAATCTATGTTTTTTATTATGGGGGCTTAAAGCTCCTTGTTGCAAAAATCGCTCCGCAGTTTATCAGCCACCCCGAAAACAATATGCTTGCATGGACTTTTTCTGAATGGGTGCATAAAATTTTTGGTTACAGACCAAACGGCAAAGGCGGATTGGATCTTCCAGAGCTTGCCGTTCAGTTCTGGTTTGTCCGCGACCTTATGATTCTTGTTATCATTTCGCCCGTGCTAAAATGGCTCATAAAAAACTTCCCCATAGGATTTTTGTTCTTCGTCACGGCTGTATATGCCGTTCCAGTCCAGCTTTATGTTTTGGTAAGCCAGGCCTTGTTTTTCTATGTACTCGGTCTTTACTGGGGCATGTACGATATTCCGCTTTTTGAGACTGTAGATAAAATCAGCTGGAAGGAAGTGGCCTTGCTTTATATGCTTTCTTTCTTTTACACATACAAGATTGGTGGGGGCGACCATTCCACGGAGCATTATTTTATGGTGATTACTTCCTGCGTCATTCTTCTGAAGCTTTCCGCGCTAATCATCAAAAAAGAAAAGCTGTATGCCGCATCTTCATATCTTGCGGGATTCTCGTTCTTCTTGTTTGCGCTTCATGCGCCAGTCCTTAATGGCACTGTTTCAAAACTGTGGATTCGGTTCTTTCCGATGAAAAACACCTTTTTCTGCCTTCTGCAATATTTTGTGCCGACAATCCTTGTGATTTCGATAGGAACAGGAATCGGAATTGTCTTGAAAAAGGTCTGTCCGCCTTTGTTCAGGCTTTTGAACGGGGGAAGGTAAAAACAAAAATTACAGAACATTCACAAATTGAACACATTGACAGCCACTTAATATTACAATAGTATGAAACATACGTTGTTTTAAAAATATGGAAAATAATTCCCGAAGGTTGGCTAAAAACACATTGCTCCTCTACTTTCGTCAGATTCTTATTATGGCGGTGTCGCTGTACACTGTGCGGGTTGTGCTTGCCACTCTTGGGGCGGAAGACTACGGCATTTACAATGTTGTGGCGGGCGTTGTGACGATGTTCGGTTTTTTGAGCGGGGCAATGGCTTCGAGCAGCCAGCGATATTTTTCTTACGATTTAGGGAAAAAGGATTCCGAGCATTTAAAAACAACATTTTCTGTTACTTTTCAGATTTACCTTGTTATTGCCTTTTTTGTTGCGGTTTTGGCAGAAACCTTGGGGCTTTGGTTTGTAAATACAAAACTTGTGATTCCTTCTGAACGGATGATTGCCGCAAATTGGATTTTTCAAGGTGCGGTTGTTTCGTTTTTATTAAGTCTTATTACAAGTCCATATATGGCTTCAATAATTGCACATGAAAATATGAACATTTACGCTTATGCTAGTATTATTGAAGTCTTGTTAAAGCTCGGTATCGTCTTTTTGTTAAAGGTTTTACCGTATGATAAATTGATTGTGTACGGCTTGCTTCTTGCAACTGTGTCATTGATAAATACTTCGATTTATCGTTTATATTGCTATAAGTCGTATGGAGAATGTAAATTTCGGTTTTTAAGAGACAGGAAACTGTTCAAAGAGATTGTAAGTTACAGCGGTTGGAATCTTTTTGGCAATATTGCTGGAATTTTCAAAAATCAAGGTATAAACATTCTCTTGAATTTGCATTTTGGAACACTTGTTAATGCTGCCCGTGGTATTGCAAGCCAGGTGAATTCTGCGGTAGTGACTTTTTCCGGTAATTTTAGCACGGCTTTGCGTCCTCAGATAATAAAGACTTATGCGGCTAATAAAAAAGAGGAAACTATGAATTTGGTATTCAGGGGATGCAAGTTCACATTTTTCTTGATGTATATTTTTACCCTTCCTCTTTGCCTTGAGATGAATAGCATCCTTGCTTTGTGGCTAAAAAATCCGCCAGAATATGCCGTGCTTTTTACGCAACTTGTATTAATGGATGCTCTTATAGATTCTATAAGCTATCCGCTTATGACGCTTGCTCAGGCAACTGGTAAAATCAGGTTGTACCAGTCTGTAGTAGGCGGGATTCTTTTATTTAATCTTCCCGTTTCTTTTGCTGTATTAAAACAGGGCGCTCCTGCTTATAGTGTAATGCTTGTTGCCATTGCTCTTAGTATTACGGCGTTTATAATTCGGCTTTTTATCGTGTCGCATTTGTCTGGGCTGGGAATAAGGCGATTTGTCGTAGATACTATTTTGCCATGTGCTGGTGTTGTTATATGTTCTGCGATACTCCCCGTTCTTTTTGTATTGTTTATAAAAGAGTCATTTTTACGGATGTTTGCCAGTGTTTTTATTTGTGGCATAAGCACTATTGCAAGCATTTTATTTGTAGGAATGACAAAGAATGAGCGGAATGCCGTTGTACAGAAGATTTACTCTGTCATGCGGAACTTGATTCAGCGTCTTAAAACAAAGACTCCTAAACGAGTTCGGAATGACGGCTTTGCACAAAACAAAAAACACGTGGAAAAAATCGAAAACTGCACCGGCTGCCATGCCTGCAGTTCCGCCTGCCCAAAAGATGCAATTTCAATGTGTCCGAACGGAGAGGGCTTTTTATATCCTGTCATAGACAAAGAAAAGTGCGTGGACTGCACCCTTTGCGAGAAAGTCTGCCCTGCAATACATCCGATAAAGCCGGTGATTGAGCCTGTCGAAATCACCGATTTTCCAATAGCCTACGCCGCATACAGCAATGATGAGCAAATCCGCTTGCAAAGCTCCAGCGGCGGCATTTTTACGGCTTTTGCGCAAAAAGTGATAGAGCAGGGCGGGGTAGTTTTTGGAGCGAAATTTGCGGATGATTTTTCCGTAATGCACGGCTGGACAGATTCTGTAGAAGGACTTGCAGCATTCCGAGGCTCAAAATATGTTCAGAGCGTCATAGGCTCTTCTTACAAAGAGTGCAAGGCTTTCTTGGAGCAGGGGAAGAAAGTCCTTTTTAGCGGAACGCCGTGTCAGGTTCAGGGATTAAAAAAATATCTTGCGCAGAAATCTGTGCGTGGCGAAAATCTTTTTACTATAGATTTTATCTGCCACGGAGTGCCTTCTGACAAGCTCTGGCAGAAGTACAGAAATTACCGCGAAAAAAAGTCTGCTTCCAAGACCGTGAAAACTGCTTTCAGGCGGAAGAATGACGGCTGGAAGCAGTATTCACTGTCATTCACTTTCGCGAATGACAGTGAATACTGTGCAAGACACAGAAAAGACCCCTATATGAAAATCTTTCTTACAGACATTGCGTTGCGCAAATCTTGTTATAATTGCCCCGCCCGCTTTCTGAACCGACCGAGCGACATCACTCTTGCGGACTTCTGGGGCATTCAGAACATTCTTCCACAGATGGATGACGACAAAGGCACCTCTTTAGTAATGCTTCATTCTAGCCAAGCAGCCGAATTTTGGGATATACTAAAAGACAGGTTTACTATGCAGCAGATTTTAAAAGAGCAGGGAATACAATATAACCCTTCGATGGTGACCTCTCCAAAAATGCCAAGGGCAAGGCATATATTTTATTCAGATTTGGAGACAAAGCCATTTGAAAAAGTCCTCAAGAAATACACCGCAGTGCCGCTCTGGTACAAGCTCTGCCGCGTTCCGTACAGGGCTGCAAAGAAAGTAATTTTAACTATACATAAGTGGGGGGGGGTAGCTCAAAGCAGTAGATTTGCTTGGGCAAGACCTGACCACCGCGCAGTTTATCTGAAAAATACGACAGTTTATCAATTCTCATGCGTGAAGTACGCAAATACTCAGGGAGGTTTTGCGTATGTGGCGTAATTCGTATTCTCTGAATGTTAAATATTACTAATTCGGAGAATTTCAATGACAACATTTAAAGAGTTAAAGAAAATCCTAAAAAATGATAATTCATCTCTCCCCGTAATAAAAGTTGCCTTGCTTGGTGATACTGCCACTCAATTCCTTGCCACTGCAATAAAGGGAATGGGGGTAGAGCGTGGTTATAACATTGATTTGTTTGAAGCAGAATACAATCAGATTGAACAGCAGATTTTTGACCCGTCAAGCGACTTGAACACTTTTGATGTGCAGTTTGTTGTAGTGTTTCAATCAACGCACCGACTTAATGAAAAATACAGTCTTTTACCTTCTGATTCTTGGGAAACGTTGGCAGACCAAAGAATTGAATTTGTAAAATCTGTATGCGAAGTAATAAAAGTTCCTATCATTTACTTCAATTATGCAGAAATTGAAGATACGATTTTTGGAAGTTATGCAAACAAAGTTTCGGCATCCTTTTCGTATCAAGTGCGTAAACTTAATTTTGAGCTAATGAATCTTGCTCAATTGTATCCAAATTTATTTATATGTGATTTAGCAGGATTACAAAATAAACTTGGACGGAATTTTATCTTTAACCCTGCAATTTATACAAGTACAGAAATGATTCTTTCTCTGGAGGCAGTCCCTTATGTTGCTTCAAGGGTAATGGACATTATTGCTTCTTTGAAAGGAAAAGTAAAAAAATGCCTGATTCTTGACTTGGATAACACTCTTTGGGGCGGAGTTATCGGAGACGATGGGCTTGAAGGAATCCAGTTGGGGCATGGGCTTGGTATTGGAAAAGCATTTACCGAATTTCAGATGTGGGTAAAAAAACTTAAGAACAGGGGCATTATAATCTGCGTTTGCAGTAAGAATGACGAAGCTAAGGCAAAAGAACCGTTTGAAAAACATCCTGATATAATTCTAAAGTTAGATGATATTTCTGTTTTTATGGCTAATTGGGAATCCAAAGTTGATAATATCCGAATGATTCAAAAAATACTGAATATAGGATTTGATTCCATGGTTTTCTTAGATGATAATCCATTTGAAAGAAATGTCATTCGTGAAAATATCACAGGAATAACGGTTCCTGAATTGCCGGAGGATCCAGCGTACTATCTTGAATATTTGTATTCTCTGAATCTGTTTGAGACCGCTTCTTATAGTGTTGCAGATAAAGACAGAACGAAGCAGTATCAGGTACAGGCAGAGCGTGCTGCATTTTCAAAAACATTTGCAAACGAAGATGATTATTTAAAGTCATTGAATATGGTTTCAAAAGTTGAAGATTTTAACAGTTTTAATATTCCGCGTGTGGCGCAGCTCTCACAGCGTAGTAATCAGTTTAATCTTAGGACAGTCCGCTACTCTGATGCTGACATAAAAGCTTTTTCTGAAGATTCTGATTCTATTTGCCTTGCATTTTCTCTTGAAGACAAATTCGGAGACAACGGATTGATTGCCGTTGTAATCATGGAAAAACAAGATTCTGAAACACTTTTTATTGATACATGGTTTATGAGCTGCCGTGTTCTAAAGCGAGGTATGGAAAATTTCACGCTTAATATACTTGTTTCTGCGGCAAAGGAAAAAGGCTATAAAAAAATAATTGGCGAATACCTTCCTACGCAAAAAAATGAGATGGTAAAAGACCATTATACAAATCTTGGTTTTGCAAAAATTGAGGGGTCGAAAACAGCGAGGTTTGTTCTTGATGTAAAGAGCTATGCAACTAAACCATGTTTCATTATGGAGAAAAATAATGGCAAAAATTGATTTGTTTAAGGATTTTGAGAAAAATCTTTCTTTTGTTGTTTCAGAAGAGGTTTATAAGAGTTTTCAGCAGTGTTCTGGAGATCTGAATCCTCTTCATACAGATGATGATTTTGCAAAAGGAAAAGGTTTTAATAGCCGTGTAATGTATGGGAATATTCTTAATGGGTTCATTTCGTATGCTATTGGTATGGAATTGCCAACTCCAGATGTCATGCTTCAGTTGCAGGATATTCAATATAAAAAGCCGGTCTATTTGAATGATAAACTTGTGATGAATTTAAAAACAGAAGAGATTCACGAATCCGTTCATGTTGTTGTTTTTATTTATAAGTTCATAAATGAACAAAACAAAGTTGTGGCAAAAGGTCATATTCAGATAGGAGTCTTTGAATGAATATTCTGATTACTGGTGGTTCTTCTGGGCTGGGAAAATCAATTGTAGAATTTGCTGCCTCTGATAACAATACTGTTTATTTTACCTACAGAAGTCATAAAGAGAATGCGGATACAATTTGTTCTCAGTTTAATAATGTTGTAGCGATTCATTGTGATTTTACTGACTCTGCAAGTTTAGAAAGTTTTGTAAACCAAATTGCAGGCTTTAATCTTGACGTTCTTGTAAATAATGCTTATTCAGGAATAACGCTTGGGAGGCATTTTCATAAGACACCTGTAAAAGATTTTAATGAGGCTTTTCAAAATAATGTTTTGCCTCTTATTTCTATCACGCAAGAATCTATTGAAACATTTAGAAAGAAAAAATCTGGAAAGATTATAACTATTCTAACATCTGCGTTAGTGGGAACTCCGCCAATGGGGTATTCGGTTTACTCGGCAACAAAGGCTTATATAGCGCAATTAGTAAAATCTTGGAGCAAAGAATATATAAAATTTGGAATTACAAGCAACGCAGTTGCTCCAGATTTTATGCAAACTGCATTAACAGAAGAAACAAACGATTTTGTAAAAGAGCAAATAAGGGAATCTAATCCATTAAAAACAATACTTACAACAGAGGAAGTTGCGTCTGTTGTTTTGGATTTAATAAATTTGTCATCTCAGCTTAATGGGGTAACAATACCTGTAAATGCAGGTGCAAATATTTTATAGCGTTTTTGGAGGAAAAATATGGAAAAATCAGAAATCTTAAAGCAGATGCAGGGCATTTTTATTGATGTTCTTGATAATGATGAAATTGTATTAACAGAAGATACAACAGCAGATGATATTGAAGAATGGGATTCTCTTTCCCATATTCAGCTGGTTGTTGGAATTGAAAATCATTTTAAGATTAAACTTACTTCCAAAGAAATAATGGAATGTGCGAATGTCGGTGATATGGCAGATTGCATTCAGAGGAAACTTTAATGATTGAAATTTCTGAAAAGAAAAACTGCATGGGCTGTTGTGCCTGTGTAGACACTTGTGCAAAAAATGCTATTTCTTTACAGACCGATAACGAAGGATTTTGGTATCCTATTGTTAATAAAGAACTTTGCGTAAACTGTGGACTTTGTAATAAAATTTGTCCTGTAGAAAATTTGCCAAAAGCAAAACAGGAAAACTTTGAAATACCAAAGTGTTTTGCGGCAATAAACAAGAATCTTTATGTTCGTTTTGACAGCACTTCAGGAGGACTTTTCTCTGCTCTTTCTGACAGAATCTTCCGTGAGGGCGGGCTTGTAGGTGGAGCAATAACAGATGAAGAGTTTAATGCAAAACAAGTGCTAATTGATAGTAAGAGCGAACTAGAAAAACTCCGAAGTTCAAAATACTATCAAAGTAATGCCACGGGTTTCTATAAAAGTGTAAAAGCTGCCTTGCAAGAAGGCAGAAAAGTTCTTGTGTGCGGTATGCCATGCCAGATGGCAGCGCTCCGAAATTATTTAGGCAAAGACTATGAGAATCTCATCATTGTAGATTTGATTTGTCTTTGTATTCCTTCACCAAAAGTATTTAAGAAGTACATTGAAGATGTTGGCAAAAAGTATGGTTCTCCAGTTGTTGCAACAAAAGCTAAAAGCAAAGAACTTGGCTGGCGAAAACTTACTCAGTTGTTTGTATTAAAAGACGGTCGCCATATTTATCAAGCTCATAATGAAAATCCATTTCAGTTTTTCTATATGAGTACAAGAACAAGCTGCCGTCCATCTTGTTATGATTGCAAGTTCAAGGGATTCCCCCGTATTGCAGATATAACAATTGGTGATTTTTGGGGAGGGAAGAATAATCCTATATATACAAAAGAGTTTAAAAAGGAATTCGATAATGACTTGGGAACATCGGTTGTCATAGTTAATTCACAGAAGGGATTTGAGTATCTGAATGCCTCAAAAGGTTCCTTAAAAATACAAGAAATACCTTTTGAAACTGTATTACCAGGAAACAGGGCATTGTCATATCCGATAATGCAGACAACGATTAACCGTGATGAGTTCTATGAAAATCTAGACAGATATAATTTTACAGAACTTTATAATATGTACCATAATAAAACACTTTCATTTAAACAGAAAGTGAAAAAGATCCTAAAGCGGTACTATGGTTTATTCAAACATTATAAGCTTGATGTTTTTGCTTACTTTAGACTTATTTCATATAACGGTCTTGCAAAGTTTTTTTTCTCAGATAAAAATTTGATTATTCCTCTCAGCCATTCGATTTGCAGATTTGCAAATAAAAAGAGTGTAAATCTTGACGGTGGAGACCTAATTGTCGGAACAAAAAGGGTTAAAGGCTCTAGGCTTGAAACTCGTTTAATAGTCGAAGGTTCTGGAAAACTTGATATTAAAGGAAATGCTGCTATTGGCTATGGGGCGGATATTGAAGTATTTGACGGCGGACATCTTGAAATGGGCTACTGCTGGTCAAATATAAACAACGAGATTATTTGTGCCAATAGCATAAAAATTGGAAATTATGTAGGAATGGGGCGAAATGTATGTATTCGCGATAATAACGGCGGCCATTTTATAAACAGACCGTTCTATAAAGATTCAAGACCTGTCGTAATCGAAGATAAGGCTTGGATTTGCTCAAATGTTACGATTATGCCAGGAGTTACAATAGGGGAAGGTGCGATTGTTGGAGAAAACTCCTTTGTAACTGAGAATGTTCCGCCATATACAATGGTGTCGGGAAATCCAGCAAAAGTTGTCGATACGGACGTTCTCTATAAAATGTGATTAAAGGTATGGTAGAAAAAAAGAGAATTGCAATAAATACACTTATGTTGTATTTCCGCATGGTACTGATTATGGGAGTTGCCTTGTACACCTCCCGAATCGTGCTCAAAGTTTTAGGTGCTGCCGATTACGGACTTTATAATGTAGTCGGTGGCGTTGTTTCAATGTTCTCTTTTCTGAATGGCTCTTTAAGTTCTGGAACTTCAAGATTCATTACATATGACATTGGAACAGGAGATGAAAAACGGTTAAGAGAAACTTTCAATACAGCATTCATTTCTCATTTAATACTGGCAGCAATGATTTTGTTATTGACTGAAACAATAGGTCTTTTGTTCGTGAATAATAAGCTTGTTTTTGATTCAAGTCGAAGATTAGCAGTAAATATTGTATATCAGTTTTCTGTTTTAACATTGATGCTGCAATTAACGCAAGTTCCGTTTTCTGCTGATATAATCGCACATGAAAATATGAATATCTATGCGTATGTAAGCATTGTGGAAGTATTGCTCAAACTTGGAATGACCTTCCTATTGCGTCTGAACAAAACTATAGACAATCTGATTCTTTACAGTGCTGTTTTGTTTCTTATTCAGCTGATGATTTTAGGAACATACAGGCTGTATTGCAGAAAACATTTTAAAGAATCAAAATTTCTTTTCTGTAAAGATAAAACCCGATACAAAGAAATATTCTCTTTTTCAGGCTGGGATGTGATTGGTTCATTGTGTACTTTATCACAAGGACAAGGAATTAATATTTTATTAAACATGTTCTTTGGTCCTGTTGTAAATGCAGCAAGGGCAATCACTTATCAGCTGGAAGGGGCTTTCTCTCAGCTTACAAACAATTTTATGACTGCGGTAAATCCTCAAATTGTAAAAAGTTTTGCACTTCAGAAGTATGACGAAATGATTGACCTGATAAAAGATGCCTCAAAATACGGCTTCTTTTTGCTTGCAGTCTTTTTGATTCCCGTTCTTTACAAAATCGATTATGTACTGCAACTGTGGCTCAAAGAGGTGCCGGAACAGACAAATGTTTTTGCACGGATAATCCTCACAATGTTAATGATTAGGGTTATTGCCCGACCTGTAATAAACGGAACTCATGCAACAGGTCATATAAAAAGACTCAATTTAATTGCTGGACTAGTTGGACTTTTCCCGCTTCCTGTTACTTATGTTTTATTTAAACATAGTTTTCCCGCTGTATGTGCCTTCCTTTCATTATTTACTTGGGGTATAATCGCGAACTTGCTTGAAACTATTATTTTTAAGTTCGAGATGAAAGAATTCAGCATACGACAATACTTTGTTGTGGTTTATGTCCGCTGTATTCTTGTTGGTTCTGTAGTTTTTGTCATTGATTACTTTATTTCAAAATACATAGAAGGCAACTTCTTTGTGTTTGTTCTTTATTATGGACTTTCGGTATTGATAAACGCTGCCGTTGTTTTTGTTCTTGGTCTTGACAAAAACAATCAGAAAAAATTAATTACTTTTATAAAAGGAAAACTTCATGCAAAAAAGAACGCTTAATAATGGAATTGAAATGCCGGCTATTATGCTTGGCACCTCAATATGCGACAGACAATGTTTTTCCAGATTTGGAAGCCGTGTTTCTGATAAAACACTGTTCAAACAGATGACTGACGGCTTGGTGTATGCCGTGCAGAATGGCATTACAGGAATAGATACCGGACGTGATTATAACAATGAGCCGCTGCTGGGAAAAATCTTTTCTGACCTTTTAAAAAACAAGATTGTAAAGCGTGAAGATTTATTTATAACAACTAAGGTCGGAAACGGTCAGCAGCGTCTGAAAGATATGGAAAAAGAAATAGATATTTCCCTAAAAAACATGAACCTCGACTATGTAGACCTTTGGATGCTCCATTGGCCGCTGCCAGATTATTACATTGAAAACTGGAAGCAGCTTTGTAAGATTTATAAGTCGGGCAAAGTTAAAGCAATCGGAATGGCAAATGTTCGTGAGCGTCATTTGCTGGAGCTTGAACAGGCTGGAGTTGAGGTTATGCCGCAGGTTGTGCAGGTGGAATATCACCCTTTTAGAACGATAAGCGGATTTAGAGAGATGTGCAATGTCCGCAAAATCCAGATTGAAGCCTACACTGCAAACTGTGCGATGCTTTCTTTTGTGCGCGAGAATCCTGTTTTGCAGCAGCTAGCTCAGAAATACGGAAAGAGCATTACCCAAATTATTATGAGGTGGCATGTACAGCAGGGTGTAGTTCCTATTTTCAGCTCAAATAATCCTGCTCACATAAAAGAAAATATTGAAGTGTTTGACTTTTCTTTGTCAGAAGAAGATATTCAGCGTATTTTTGCTCTGAATATCGATTATAAATATCATCCAGAATCTGTAAATTGTCCGGGGTACTAAGATGAAAAAGAAACTAAAAATTCTATCTGCGTTATATATTTGTTGTGCATTGGCTCTTATTCCTTTTTGTTGGACAGCGAGCCTTATAATGTATATTGCATTTGCACTACTGGGCTTTATGGGTGGCTGTTTGCTAATAGCAAATAAAATGTACTTAAAAACAAACCACTGGAAAAATCAGTTTTTGTTCGAGAAAAATTTTATAAGCAACGCTGGCTATCGCGATAATCTTGGAAGAAATTTTGAGGTTGTTAATCTTGGGAGCAATCCTGCCTTGTTCGGTTTTTTCTACGAGAACAACAGAGGACAGAACTGGGCGACTGGTTCACAGGGATTCCCAATGGATTTTGAGATTCTAAAATATTACCACAGTTATATAAAAGAAGGTGGCTATGTGCTTATCCCGATAATGCCATTTTCTTCAATCTCTAACTTCCTTGAAACTCGTCCAGATTATTGGTCTGATAGTTATTACATGAAGTTTGCAAAGATATTGGATTATGCACAGACAAATAAACTGCCCAATTCTCGAAAATTAAAACTCAAAATGCGTTTTCCAGCGGTTTTTACCCCCAAACTCATCTACTACATTCTGCACGATGTATCACCAGATAACAGACTGCAAGTTGCTGAGCAGACCATGCAAGCTACAGAACTTGAATATGATGCAAAACAGTGGATAAAAGGCTGGATGAGAGAATTTGCCGTTAAGAAATACGAAGATTTTTGGGGCGGAAAGTTCACACCATATTTTGAATCTGGTGCAAAAATTCTTTCTGAAATGATAGACTATTGTCTTTACAGAAATTTAAAGCCGGTCATTATTACGATACCGATGTCGTCATACCTTGCAAATGAATTTACACCTGAATTCAGGCAGAAGATGATTGCAGACTTTGTTAATAAAGCAAATGTAAAAGGCGTGAAATTCCTTGATTATATGTTTGATAGCAGATTTTCTAAGCCAGAATTGTTCAACGGTAGTTTCTTTTTGAATTTGAGGGGAAGAAAAGAGTTTTCCCGGCAGGTAATGATGGATTTGGGGCTGTAGAAAGCTCGTTTGCGTTTTTTCACATCTCCTGCTATAATAAAAGTGTCGTATTTTTGCAAGGAGAAGGGATATGCCAAGAAAATCATTGCGCGGTGAAATTAAGCGAATAATCTCTGAATCATCTGATTTTGTGTTTATGCCTGGTCACTCCTGTCCAATTAAGCCACCAACTCATCAAACAGCCATAATGAATCTTTGTCGGGTGGAAATTTTGGAGGAGATTTTTCGTAATCCCTTGAGAACCATTTTTCAAGGGATCTGTGCTTGAAAAGTACTACTGAAATTTCAGAGCAGAAACTGGAGAATGTCCTGTTGTCTTGTCGTGTTTCGGCCTTCAGAATCAGGAAGAGCAGATGGACAATCAGAGCTATCCAGATTTGAGTCTTGACGGCATTCTCGCTCTGCCCGTAAAATCGTTTGACGTGCAGGTTCTGCTTTATGCTCTTGAAGAAGAGTTCCACTTCCCAGCGTTTTTTATAAATGGAAGCAATTTCCAGAGGGTCGGAGTCGAACATGTTTGTCAGAAGTGAAATCACTTTTCCCGTTTCATTGTCGCTGGAGACTACCTGCCGCAGTGTTACATAAGTTGGATTCTTTTTCGACTGGCCGATTTTCATCCTTATGATTTCATCTTTCTTTATCGTAAAGTTGCCGTCGGTCTTTTCTTTTTGATCAGAAGAAATCACCTCGTATTCAATATTGCTCTTATTCCTTGTGACAAAAGAAATTGAGGTCTCCGTAAATTCAAGAAACTGCCTCTTGTTGAAGTAGCCCCTGTCGAAGACTGCGATGTCGTTTTCCGTAAGCCGCATTTGTCCAAGAGTCGAATTTTCATGCTTGTTGGCGTTGGTGATGAAAAGATAGTCGGCGCATTCCATGTCATAGTCGAACCTCGTGTTGATTTTTAGCCCGCCCTTCGTGCTTCGGAATTTTGCCCAGCTGAAATCATTCATGTTCAGGCTGATTGTCGTCGCGTCGATAAGCTTCAGGTTTTTCTCCACCTTTCGGCTTCCCCTGCCGCAGAGAAATTTGTAGTGCTCGAGAAGGTGAAAATAAAATTTCTGGAAAACCTCGGACGGACGCTTTTCATTTGCGTGTGCAAGATTCGTTCTTGTGACGTTTGATTTTATTCCGGCATGATACAGGTCATTGTCGCTTTCAATTGTCTCCTCGATGGTACGCAACCCTTTTTGTTTCGTAAGCTGGGCAATCATCATCGCATAGAACTGTGTCCGTGCCGTAAAGTGTCGGTATCGCTTGTCTGCCTTTTCCTCTGAACAGATTTCTCCAAAACCAAGTCGGTCTGCAAGCCCTAGCAATTGTGATGAAATTGTGGTAGATTTGTACATGAGTTAAGTCCTTGTCTTATATGCGTTTGTGTTAAAAACAGTATAGCAAGGATCTTAACTTTTAAAAAGACTTTTCTAAGTTAATTGGACAGCAATGATGCCTGGTGATTTTTTCTATCTTTCGGACAGAGACCAGGTTGGCAGGGCTTTGCGGCAATTAACAAAGGAGCAGTTCCTTGTAAAAGTTGGCTACGGGGTGTATGTAAAGACATTTGTTTCTGAATATACTGGAAAAATCCTTCCTGCCTGTAATCTAAGGGAAATTGCAGAAATAGTCCTGAAACGGAACGGAGTTGAAATTTTGCCAACAAAAGCCGAGATTGCCTATAACACAAGGCAATCAACCCAAGTGCCAACAGGTTTTGTTGTGGGCGTGAACAAGCGCGTGAGTAGAAAGTTTTCTTATGGGGATGCAAGCATAAGATATGAAAGAGTTCGAGTTGAATATAATTAATAGACCTGTTCGGAAACCAATGTTTCCTCCATGTCTTTGCGAGTTTTTTCAGGCTAAAGCCTTGCAAAAACTCAGTTTTATTTGGAAGGTGTTCGGAAATCTGAAGTTTCCGAACACCTCCAATTTGTAGTGTAAGATGGTTTACACTACAGGATAATGATTTTTTATGATTTTGTAGTGTAAGGTGCATATGAATTCAGAGTTGCTAAAATCAGTTTTTCAAGATGAGCTTGACCGAACAAAACGGCTGATTCAAAGATACGAATCAGAATTGGAAACACTTCCGAAAGGTTCTGTTTTCAAGCGGAAAATCGGGAATCAGGAATACTTTTACTTGAACTATCGGGACGGCAGCAAGGTTGTTTCAAAGTTTTTAGGCAATGCAAAAGATTTTCAGCCTGATGAATTGAAATCGAAATTGAAGAGGCGAAAAGAGCTTTCTGCTTTGCTGAAAAAAATGACTGCTGACAAAAAAGCACTTGAAAAGGAGCTTGCAAAATGAGAAAAGAGCAGGAGAATGTTTTTTGGAAAACTATAAAAGCATTTAAAGAGCTTGGGATTCTTCAAAACATAATGATAATTGGCAGTTGGGCAGAATACCTTTATCCGCAGTTGTTTGAAACTGATTTTGTACCGAACTTAAAAACTCGCGATGTCGATTTCTTTTACAGGAACATAAATATTCCAAAGGAAAAAGTTCCGATTGTGCAAAAGCTCAAAGATATTGGCTATGTTTATGATGAGGTTGATGGCATTTCGCGCTTTTATAATGAAGATTTGCTCGAACTTGAGTTTTTGACTCGAGTTCTAGGGGCTGGAACCGAAGGACAGATAGAAATCAAGCCCTTGGGTATAAAGTCAGAAGGGCTGAGAGTAATAAATATTCTTTCTGATTTTGCCTGTGAAATTGAAACAGAAGATAATGATGGAAATATTTTCACTTTAACAGTTCCTGAGCCTGCGGTTTATGCCGTACAAAAAATCTTGACAAATCCACAGCGAGAGCCTCCTGAAAAGAAAGCAAAAGATATTGAGGCTGTCCGAGAGCTTTTATACCACATTGAAAAATCTGATAATCATCGCACAAAATTAAAAGAAGTATATGCAGTTCTTACGAAAAAGCAGCTAAAAATCCTGCAAACAGTTTGCCAAGAAAATCATCTTATACTTCCGCTTTGATTCATATCGTCGCCTATGCAAACTGTGCCGTGAACGTGATTATAGGCTGCGTGGTAAAGCCTGTCCTTATCTGCAAAATCTGCGGCTACCGCGCGCGCGAGGTCGTATTTGTGATGCTTCGTTGCCTTTTGGTAATGGTTCTTGCCGTTCCCCTTCCGCTTGTTGCCAGCCGGTTTATAAACAGCTTTTCTATGGCGGGCTTTATTGCATTGGGGGCGATTTGTGTAGTTTGTACGGCTCTTTCCGTTCTCGCCGTGGGGCTGGATAGGCAGATGAGGGCGATGGTGCTGGGGTTTGCAAGGAAAAATACAAGGTTTTGGATTCCCTTTTAGGCTCCCAGGACAATGCCCGTCCGTCAGTATTGGACGTGAATTTGATTGTTCATATCGGCTATGTATCGGGCGAATATACTGCTGTTCGGGCAAAAGAAGTGTGGCGCGTAAATCCTGATGGCGAGCTTCGTGATGTATTCGGTAAGATGACTGATATTTTTGAAATGGAGGAAATCGAATTTTTCAAACATTACTCCGAGGGCAAGACACAAAACGACAGCAGTGTTCTGCATTTAGGCTTTTTGAACACACTCCGTTCGCGGAATTTCTTTGATATTCCGGACAGTGTAACGGCATTCGCAAATACTGGTGGATTCAGCATAGACGGCGATGTTTCATCCCTCGTTGGTGCATCGCTTGCCGACAAAGACAAGCTGTATTCTGGCATATTCGGCGACCTTGCTTTTTTCTACGACATGAATGTGCTCGGAAACCAATCATATTGGAAACAACATGCGCATTATGCTCATCAATAACGGGCGCGAAGACGAGCGCAAAGCATTTGGTGAAGGGCATCATCGGGCAAGATAATGCCAGTAAGCTGAAAAAAATGCTGGGGAAGTAACTTTGGCAAACATATAGATAAGCCTGCGTTGCAGACTTTAAGCGCAAAAAAGCGCAATGTTCTTTTACATTTCTATTTTTTAGGGAAGGAAAACTACTTGCAAGCAGCGGTATAATCCGGATATACTGAAAAAAAGTGCCGCAATCGGCATTTTCTTTCAGTGAAGGTGTGCTATGAAGATTATACGAACACGCTATTTGACTGCTCTGAAAAACCGTATGAACAATGGGCTTATAAAAGTCATTACCGGGATTCGCCGCTGCGGAAAATCCTATTTGCTTTTTAGGCTGTTCTACGATTTTTTGAAAGAAACCGGCGTAACAGATGATTGCATTATCCGTATTGCGCTTGATGATGATATGTATGAAGCGCTGAGAGACCCTGCAAAACTTTCGTCGTATGTGCGTTCTTTTATAACAGATTCGGATAAAACGTACTATGTGCTTTTAGATGAAGTTCAGTTTGCGATAAGCGAAGAAGAGTATTCAACGCCAAATACACAGATAAAAATCTACAATGTATTAAATGGTCTGCTGCGGCTGGAAAATGTGGATATATATGTTACCGGCTCAAATTCAAAGTTCTTGTCATCTGACATTTTAACGGAGTTCAGAGGGCGGGGCGACGAGATACATGTATTGCCGCTTTCTTTCAGCGAGTATATGCAAGGCTACGAGGGCGATGTATATCATGCGTGGGCTGATTATGTGCTGTATGGCTCGCTTCCGCTCATCTTAAGAATGAAGACAGACGAGCAGAAAGCAACCTATCTTATAAATCTGTTTGCAGAAACGTATGTAAAAGACATTATAGCTCATAACAAAATCGAAAAAACGCAAGAGCTGGAAGATTTGATAAATATCATTGCTTCTAGCACTGGCTCGCTTACAAATACTTCGCGCATTGCGCAATCATTTGTTTCTGTTTTGCACTCGAAAATCAGCGTAAATACTGTGGTTAAGTTTCTGGATTATCTCAAAGATTCGTTTTTGATAACAGAAATAAAGCGATATGATGTGAAAGTGCGCAAATATATCGGTTCTTTGAGCAAATATTACTTTGAGGATATTGGATTGCGAAATGCGCGGCTGAACTTTCGGCAAATCGAAGAAACGCATTTGATGGAAAACATCATTTACAATGAGCTTCGGTATCGCGGTTTTAAGGTTGATGTGGGAATTGTTGAAATCAGAAAGCGCGATAGCGAAGGCAAAGACAAGCGTGTTCAGTATGAAATAGATTTTATTGCTTCTAAAGGCAGCAAAAAGTATTACATACAGTCGGCGTTTGCGATTCCGGATGCGGAAAAAGAGCAGCAAGAAAAATTTTCGCTTTGCAATGTAAATGACAGCTTCAAAAAAATGGTAATCGTAAAGGACGTTGTAAAAGTTCGGCGTGATGATTACGGCATCGTTACTATAGGTTTGTTTGATTTTTTATTAAACGAAAATAGTATGGATTTTTAGCGGCGAACATACTGTTCATTGAAAGAAATTTGCCGGAAGAAAGTAATAAATTTTATTTGCTAAAATTGCAAAAAATCAACCGTTTTTTAATTTAAACTTGCATTTTTGCCGGTTTCTTATTATTGTATAGGTATGTTGATTCAATTTTCTGCAAGAAATTTCCGCTCGTTTAAGGACTCTTTTACGATTGATTTGTTCACAAACAAGACAGATTCTGTCTCCCCTTTGTTTGACTGCGCTGAAAACAAGGTCTATCCTAGTGCAGTTCTTTACGGTGCGAATGGAAGCGGAAAATCAAATGTCTTAAAGGCTTTTGCGATGTTGCGCCGCCTCGTTCTTAATGAAGATAAAATCATTCAATCAACTGATGAGCTTCCGCTGAATCGTTTCAAGCTTTCCGAGGAATCAGAAGATGATACCGCTTCGTTTGATATTTGCTTTTTTTATGCTGGTAAGAAATATAAATATGGTTTTGAGTACGACAATTCCTGCGTGTACAGCGAGTATCTTTACATTTACGAAACAAATCAGCCTACAACCGTATTTGAGTATGATATGGATGAGGATGGCGGGAAAATCAAAATCACCAGATACAAGGATTTGAATGAAATCCGTCATCTAAAGAATTCTCTTTTTTTGGTTGAGGCGGACAGAAACGGAAACGAAATTGCAAGGAATGTCCTTAATTGGTTCAAGTCCTGCCATTATGTTGAATATGCTTCAAAGCAGCCGCTTTCTCCTCAATACTGGGATAATCTTAACAAGCCTGCTGTAAAGAAAATCTTCCGGACATTTATAACGGATGCCGATATAGGCATAAAAGACATTTTTCAAGAAAGCCGCCGTGTTTCAGCATCAACAGTTATGGTAAACGTTCCCAAAGGAGCAATAATTGAGGAGGTGAGCGTTAAGACCGTTCACTCAAAATTTGATGCGCAGAATAAGGCTATTGGCGATGTTAAATTTAATTTGTTTGAGGATGAGTCGCTTGGCACGCAGAAATATTTCTATGCGATTGGTCCTGTCATAGACACATTGCAAAAAGGCTCTGTACTTTTCCTAGATGAATTAGACGCAAGTTTACACCCGATTCTTACCCGTAAGATTGTAAGCCTTTTTAATAGCAGAGAAATGAATCCTAACGGGGCGCAGCTTGTTTTTACTTCGCAAGATACAAATCTTCTGGATCAATCTCTTTTTGATAAGGAGCAGATATGGTTCACAGAAAAAGATGGGTGCGGACAGTCTCATCTGGTCAGTCTTGCCGAATATAAAGACGTTAGAAAAGAGCACAAAATAGAACGAAACTACATTATGGGTAAGTATGGTGCTGTTCCTTACCTCGGCGAATTTAATTTTAGGGATTAACGATGGCAAGAAATAAACATGCTCCTTTAAAAAATATAGAACCTATATCCCGAAAGACGGAATCTATTCCCTCAAAGAAAGCGTTTTTGATTGCGTGTGAAGGTGAATGTACAGAGCCGAACTATATAAAAGGACTTGTACGGTGCGAAAAAGCAGACAAAAGAATTGCGGCAGGTACTGTCGTAAGAATTGCTCAGCATCAACATTCTAATCCCTATGGTGCCTACAAAGATTTGGTTTCTAGTGGTGAGTTGGAAAGTTTCGATGAATGTTGGATTGTTATTGACAGGGACGAAATCGAGTATAAAGGGAAAGGGGTCGGCGGACATTCTGAAATTGATTTTTTAAAAGCCGTTGAAGAATGTAAAAAGGCTGGTGTCAATGTTGCTTGTTCAAACCCATGCTTTGAGCTTTGGATTGTACTTCATTTTGAATATAGAGATACGGCCTGTTCCAGAGGCGATATACAAAGTAAGGCTTTTGAAAAAATCAATTCGATTTTGGATGATGCCAACAAGCTGAAGACTGTTGATGCCTTAAAGGCTTTTGATAATTTGTATGTTATTTTAAGGGATAAAACTTCTGTTGCATGCAAATTTGCAAAAAAACTTTCCGAAAATAAAGATATGTTTGAAAACCCTTCTACAGGTATTTATCAATTGGTCGAGTCGCTTCTTGGAAATAAAAAAGGAGAATAGAAAGGGCTGGAAAACGACAAAACATGACTTCTGTTTAAGGGCTTTAAGACCTGCCGCACGGCCCCCGCAAGCGGAGCGTCCGTGCGGCAAAAGGGTTTACGCTACCGTTATCTCTGAGTCGATGTTCGCGGTAAAGTAGGTGTTGCCGGGCTTTGTCACAATGCTTATGCTGTAACTGCCTGCGGCAAGTCCTTCGGGAACGGCGGCATCTACGATGTTCGTTCCGCGGCGGCTGTAGGCTTGTATGCGTGAAAGCCCGCTTTCGTTTTCCAGGAACACGCCCTGCGCGCTGTCCGTAATGTCAAAGCTCAGGTTCCTGCCGTGCAGTCGGAGCGTCTTTCCTGCCGTAACGCTCAAATCCGGGCTTTCGCTGGCGTCGCTTTGCAAGGTGGTTATGCGGTAGATTTTTGCCTCTCCCGTAATGTCCGGCGGAACCTGTTTGTATTTAAGCTTGTCTTTTACGCTCGCAATGGTGCTTTCGCTGGCGCTAAAGAGGATGCCCAAAGTGTGGTTCCCGTTTCCCGGAACAAAGCCGTCCTGAATGCTTGCACAAGTGCCGGTGGCATTCGCCCTTACCGTGCCGAACGGCAGCTCCACGCTGTAGCCTTTTGCAAGGTACTTTACTACGATGGTCTCCATTACGGAAAGCATTCCAAGGTAGTCTGCCTCCGTAAAAGAGGAGTTCCAGTCAGCCATTTCGACCGCAAGCTCTGCGGTCTTTAAAGTCTGCGAGCACGAGCTTCTGAAGCAGAAGCCGTCTTTTGTCTCATCCGTTACAAGCGGATTTTTTACAGTTTTGATGTTTAACATTTCTTTGCCCTCCTATGGCATAAAGCTAAAAAAATAATCTTTGACAAGGAGAGCCATTGTGTGATAAAATCTTACTATTCAGTTTAAGAGATTCACGCAAGTGGCTCTCGACCAATGAAAAGCCTTGTTTAGTTTGTGTTGGCGCACTTATTAAAACAGGCTTTTTTTATTCCCATACGCTTTTCATATCACCTCCCTGACCGAATCTTTCCAAAAGCCCCTGCCTCATGCCCTCAAAAAAGACATTCTTGCCGCCCTCCTGGGCAATGAGCCTTCCTATGTGAAACCGCTTTTCTGCAATCATCAGGAAAGTGGCGATTGCAGAGAACAGTATGGCTTCCGCCTCTCCGTGCATGCTTTGCTCCGTGTGATTGAAGCGGATGTGCGCATATTCATGGAATGTTATCTGCATGACCTCTGCGTCGTTCTTTGCGTCGTTGTAGGCAATCATGCGGCACACCTCGCCAGTCTCCTTGTCCGTGGCTACAAGGCACAGCCCCTCGTCCCACAGACTCAAAGACACTTTATGAAGCTCCGCAAGGTTCTCGCTCTTAAAGGCGGAGTAGGCTTTTAACAGAATGCCCTTGCTTGTGATGGCCTTCTGATAGTCAAAGCCTTCCTGCCAGTATTCCTCATCGCTCAAGAACTGGACGGCAAGCAGGACAATCTCGCTTACCCGCCAGCTTGGCAATGTGTAGGACTTTTCAGTTCCGTCCTCTTTTTTTACGGGAACTCCGTTCCCCTGTTTTTCTGTATTGCAGCCGTTCAAAGTTTTACCTCCATGTATTGCGTTCTGCATTCCGCGCTCCTGAATCCCCTAGCCCCGGGCCGACTTGTACTCGTCCATAAGGATTTCAACCAGCTTTTTTTTCTGATTAAGGCTCAGGTTGTCCTTGCTGGATGCAAGAAGAACCTCAAGCTGCTCGTACCCATAGTTGGTGTCGTTGCCGGTAAGGTAGTCGCTCGTCGTGTGAAGGATATTTGCGATGTTCGCAAGTATTTCCGTCTTTGGAAGCCGGTCAGTCGTCATGTAGCGGCTGAACGCTGCCTCCGTAATGCCGCACAAATCGCAGAGCTTTTTCTGCGAAAAGCGCTGTTCCTTCATTAAGTCTTTCACCCTCCTTGAAAAGATGTTTTCCTTTACATCTGCCATAAAGCCTTCTCCTATCTAGGCTGAAATAGTACCGCATTTTGGCGCGGTCATTTTATAAGGCGGGAGCAGTTTGTTCGCCTTACGTTCATTATAATATTATACTTTCGGTAAAAAGTCAAGCAAAAGTATAAAAATATTTTGCCGAAAGTATAATAGAATCTTGCCAAATGGCTTTTAAGAAGATTCTGCAAGGCTTGCAGGATTCTCTTCTAAGGCTTTGCGGAAGATGTGGAAAGTGGGGCAGATAAGTTCAGGCAGAAGATGCTGAACAAGGACCAGCATATATGGTATAATATTCAGAAATTGAATACAATGGTATGAAGCAGACTGAGAGATAATAAAATACGTCCTCAAATCTGCGAAATGGGGCTTCCGATGGAATATTATTGCATTTTTGTAAAGGGTGGCGGGGAAGAAAAATTTAAGGCGAAAGCCCAAGAAAAAATCTCAGCGGCAGGCTTGAACGGTCAGTTTTATTTTTTTTCTGAGGAAGCGTGGGATAAAAAGGCAAAATTCAAGAACAAAGTTGTGCGTCCCGCTTTTCCGGGCTATGTGTTTCTAAAAATAGACCATCTTGTGCCAGAAATTGTTTTTCTTGTAAGAAAAATCGATGGATTTATACGCTTTTTGCCCACGACGCAAGATATACATAAAATAGAAGGCGCTGCTTCTGAAGAGCTGATTCGCTTTATTGAGACGGGCGAGCGGCACTTGATGTCAAAGGCAGTTTATGAAAAGGGCAGCAAAGTGCGGATAATTTCAGGCGACATAAAAACTTTCGAGGCATATATCACTCATTGGGATCCGAAGCACCAAAAGGTCAGAGTCCAACTTCCGAATCAGTGTATTTCCTGGACATTTGAATTAAGCTACGATATTGTGATGGAAAAATTGCTTTAGAGCCTGCAAGCATATCTTTGCGGCTTTTAAAACTGACAATTTAAAAACAGAATCTGCCCTTATTACGGCTGGATTCGTTCATATTTTGAGCATAATAATTGACAGACTGCCTTTTTTTCTTGTACAGTTTTATTTAACGAATATGACATTAGTTGCAAAACGGCAATAAACCGTGGGGAACGCGGTGAGCGCAGAGCGACGTCCTTTTTCTTGTATGACCTGTATACAGAAATTACAGGTGAGGGCTTTTTTTTGCAAAAAACAGCCCAAGGGCGGAGCTGTGCGCTGGGAAGATTATTAGACCTGTTCGGAAACCTATGTTTCCTCCAGGTCTTTGCGAGTTTTTTCAGGCTAAAGCCTTGCAAAAACTCAGTTTTATTTGGAAGGTGTTCGGAAAACTGAAGTTTCCGAACACCTCTATTATGTACATGGTTTTACAAAAAAAGTCTATACGCAGAATTTAATGGGTCGGGATTAAAACTATAATGAAAATTGGAATTCTCACTTTCTGGTGGTCTAACGACAACTACGGGCAGCTGCTCCAGTGTTATGCGCTTCAGAAATACCTCCGCGACATGGGGCACGAGGCGTTTTTGATTCGCTATAAAAAAAGTTCAGATGTGATAAGTTTGAACAAACGGTCTTTTTTCACGCGCATAATAAAGCTTTTTAACCCCAAAAAGGTTCTAAAAGCTGCGGCATACAGAATACAAAAAAAGGCTTTGCTTATAGAGCAAAAAAAGAATAATCGCTGTTTTGATGATTTTAGGGAAAAATACATTGCTCAGTCTGAGATTGATTATGCTTCATATTCAGAATTGTGCCGCAATCCGCCCAAAGCAGATGTGTATATTGCAGGAAGCGACCAGATTTGGAATTTTACAGGGCACTCTATAGATGAGGTTAGAAATTGCGTTCATGCAATGTTCCTTGATTTTGGAAATGCAAGTAAATTCTCTTATGCCGCAAGCTGGGTAATGACATCTTTGACGCAGGAGTATATTGACGAGATAAAGCCCTTGCTCGCTGATTTTAAGTATGTTTCCGTGAGAGAAAAGAAAGGCATTGATTTGTGTGGCGACTGTGGGCGTGGTGACGCGGAATGTGTCTGTGACCCGACTTTCCTTTTGAATCCTGATATTTACCGCAGTTTGTATCGGGAGAATCCTATTAGAAAGGTAAGCAAGCCGTTCCTTTTGCTCTATATGCTCAATAAGGACATGAATGAATATGATTTTGATATTCAGACTGTTTATAAATTTGCATCGCAAAGGAATCTTGAAGTAATTTACGTTACTGGAAATGGTGGTTTCGACAAGCGAAAAAAGTTTTACGCTACGATTCCTGAATGGCTCTGGCTTATTGATAATGCGGACTATGTTGTTACCAATTCTTTCCATTGCTCGGTGTTCAGCTTGTTTTTTAAGACGAAATTTGCAGTCGTTCCGTTGTCTGGCTCCTGCATAGGAATGAACACACGCTTTGATACACTGTTTTCGGATTATGGTGTACAGCCAAGATACATAGCAGATTCTGATTTTTCCGCCCTTGATTTGCCAGCACAAACGATTCGGGGGAAGGTGTCTGAAAAGTTTCTTTTGGCCCTGCAAAGTGTGGAAAAACAAATTGAGCCAAAAAAAGAAGCGGCTGTTCGCGTGTGTTTTATAACGCAAAAATATGTGAATCCCTTTGTCGGCGGAACGGAACGGATTACGCTGTCTGTCGCAAAAAGCCTGAAGGAAAACTTCGGAAGGTACGAAGTCTTTTCTATCTTTTCAATTCCAGACAATGAACGAGGTTCTGTTTTTGCCGAAGAAAAACAATGCCTCAATTCTTCTGAGATGGCAGAATTTATCAAGCAAAAGGAAATAGACATAGTTGTTTGCCAGGGATATTTTAATCTCGTAAAGCCTTTAAGGCAGGTTATGCAGCGGTCAGGTTGCAAGGCAAAACTGGTTTTTGTGCATCATTTTGCACCGGGGTGGGAATATTCGGGAAATTCTTTTGATGCTTTATTCAATGCGATAATAACTAAAAAGGCAACCCTTAAGACTTTCATTAAAATTGTGCTGTTTCCTTATGCTCAATGCAGGTCTAAGCGGTTATGCAAAAAGGAATACAGACTTTCGTACGATTATTCGGATAAGATTGTCCTTTTGTCAAAGAATTTTATTCAGCCTTTCCAAAAAATAATTGGTGTTTCCGATACAAGAAAATTCACAGTTATTCCTAATATGCTTTCATATACCGATTTTTTACAAAGGTGGCAATTTGACCAAAAAGAGAATGCGGTGCTAATCGTAAGCCGCCTTGAAAACTACCAAAAAAAAATCCTCTCAGCACTAAAAATCTGGAAGCTTGTGAAGAAATCAGAGATTGCAAATGGCTGGAGGCTTGAAATTGTAGGAGAAGGCAGCGACAAAGAACTCTTTGAATCGTATGTAAAAAAAGCAAGGATAAAAGACGTGGTTTTTAACGGGCGGAGAGAACCCAAGGAGTTTTATAAAAAAAGTTCTTTGTTTATGATGACGAGCAAAAGCGAAGGGTGGGGGCTGACTTTAACTGAAGCACAGCAATTCGGCTGCGTTCCCCTTGCATTTAATACTTATGCGTCTTTAACTGACATTATCACTGACGGGGAGAACGGCTATATAATCCCGGAGGGAAAAATCAATATATATGCAGAAAAAATGCTCTGCCTTATGAAAGACGAAGCGCACCGCAGAAAAATGGCGATGAATGCAATCGAAAGTGCAGAGCGGTTTGATAGTAAAGCTATCTCTTCAAAATGGGATGCGCTGTTTACTAGTATAATTAACGGGGGGGGGTACAGAAGTAGAGTAAAATCCGCTTTTATGCCGAGTGCTTCATATACTTGGAGCTGTGCGGCATGAAAATCGGCATCCTGACTTTCTGGTGGTCTAACGACAACTACGGGCAGCTGCTCCAGTGCTACGCACTGCAGAAATATCTGCGCGACATGGGGCACGAGGCGTTTTTGATTAGGTATAATTACCAGAATGACGTAAAAAAATCTCCGCTTGTAATAAAGTGCTTTAAGGCTCTTAATCCCGTTAAACTCTGCCGTTATTTTGCAAGCAAAAAGCACAGTGCAGATGTGCTTGCCGAACAGCAGAAAAACGACCGCCATTTTGACGGCTTCAGGGAAAAATACATCGTCTCATCTGATTTTTATGATTCTTATGCAGCATTAAAAAATAATCCGCCAGAGGCAGACGCTTACATTGTAGGAAGCGACCAGGTTTGGAACTATTGGTATGCGAATGTAAAACGCTATAAAAATCCCCTTCATGCGTACTTCCTTGACTTTGGAAGCGACGGCACAAAACGCCTTTCCTATGCGGCAAGCTGGGGAGTGACAAAATTGCCTGAAGATTTTGTGCAGGCTGCAAAACCGCTCCTTGCAAAGTTCAATTATCTTGGTGTCCGCGAGGAAAGCGGCGTAGATTTGTGCCGTCAGTGCGGCAGGGAAGATGCCGAATGGGTGTGCGACCCGACTCTTTTGTTAAGCGCAGAGACTTACAGAAATCTCTATGCAGAAAACACAATCCGTAAGCCTGAGAAAAACTATATTTTGCTATATATGCTCAACAACACATGCGATTTTGACATTCAGAGCGTGTACGATTTTGCGGCAGGAAGACAGCTTGATGTTGTCTATGTAACAGGAAACGGAGTCATAGACAGCCGCAAAAAATACTTTGCTACAATTCCCGAATGGCTTTACCTTGTGGACAATGCGGAATATGTAATAACGAACAGCTTCCACTGCGGAGTGTTCAGCACGATATTTCATAAATCTTTTGGCATTGTGCCGCTTTCGGGCAAACTTACAGGAATGAACGCACGGTTTGATTCTCTTTTTGAGCTTAGGGGTACTGGAAAGAGATTTGTTACGGATAAGGATTTTTCTGTGTTGGATTGTGAATATGTGGCTAAAGATATTCAAATATCAAAGAGGTTTTTAGATACAATCTCCGACATCGATAATACTCTAGTTTTTAATGTTTACACAAAAAATGGAGACCATCAATTACTTATAGATAATACTCAAGAAGGATTCAAGTGTTACTTAGAACTACTAAGTATATTTGAAGATGTAGATTATGCAACCCATAAAATTAATATGAAGTTGCCGATTAAAATGACGCAAGAAATGAAAACAAAAGTTTCTGATTTTGCAAAGAGAATTTCTGCGGTAAATAAAGAAATCTTCAAAATTGAAAAAATTATTCGTGATATTCCTCTAAATCAATACTTTCTTATTTTCCCATACAAGATAGAAGACAAACTTGAAATAATGCAATGGTTTGAATACTTGGATGCAATAAATGAAAATGCGTCAGAAGAGGACTATAAAAAACAGGCTAAAAAATTACAAGAAGATTTTAATACTTATTTTCTAGAATTGTCTCAAACCTATGATTTTATTACATTTTCTACCAAGGTGCAGCAAACAATAGGAATAAAAGATAAAAATAATCGTATTTGCCGTTTTTGTGGTCGTTCTGTGAAGGAAGGCGCAAAATTTAATGAAAAGGCCCATGCAATAAGCGAATCTATCGGAAATAAAGTTTTTATAGGCACTGAGGAATGTGATGATTGCAATGGAAAATTTGCAGCAACAATTGAAAAAGATTTCTTTGAGTTACTAAAACCTTACAGAACTCTCTATGGAATGAAAGGTAAGAATGGAATCCCTGAATTAAATTACAAAAATGATATTACTATAAAATATAATGAAGAAAAACAAACAGCAGTTATCTTAGATAAAGGAAGATGTTCGTCAATAGATGTTCATGGGAATTTGCATTTGGAATTAGTCTCTGATACAAAAGTTAACTTAATGAATGTTTATCGATGTTTAGTAAAGTTTGCTTTATCAGTTATCGATAATTCTGAAATAAAAAAATTTAGAAAGACCTTAGATTGGATAATCAATATAAAGAATGATGGTACGAAACTTTCCTTGCCACCTATAATGATTTTTCTGGATAAGATAAATTATTTTGACCAACCAGAGATAGTTTTATATAAACGCAAAATAGATGATAAACAGTATCCATATTTATATGCGGAATTAAAAACTTGTTGTTTTGTATATGTATACATTATTCCATTTTGCTGTGAGGATACAACAGATTTTAGTGACGATAAGAATTTTGAATTGTTTTGGAATTTAAATAAGCATTATAAACTGCTTAATCGGAAGTGGTTTAAGAATTATTATGACATAGATATAGCTGTTGATTTTAAGTATTCATTTAATATCATGAATTCGAATAATAATCAGGAGCAATAAAATTATGGCAGAAAACAACATCTCTCCCAAAATCTCAATCATAGTTCCTGTTTACAAAGTAGAGCAATATCTTCATCGTTGTCTTGATAGCATCGTCGCACAGACTTTTACAGATTGGGAGTGTATTCTCGTTGATGATGGTTCCCCAGATAACAGCGGTACGATATGTGATGAATATGCTGCAAAAGATACTCGCTTTCGTGCGATTCACCAGAAGAATGCAGGAGTTGCAGCCGCTCGTAATGCCGGGCTGGATGTGGCAAATGGAGAGTTGATAGGTTTTGTTGACAGTGATGACTGGGTGTCATATACAATGCTCCAAGATTTATTTGAAAAAGTTTCAGAAAATGATGCAGATGTTGTCTTGGGCGGCTACTATTTGACTGATGGTAATAAAGAATATGACACAATTCTTCCTCAAGAAGGGCTGTTGTCGATGCCCAAGGACTTTGCCACAAAGTGGCAAGGTCCTTGTGCAAAACTGATTAAAAAATCAGTTTTGCACAAGAATAATATACGCTTTCCGGAAGGAATTACTCTTGCAGAAGATTTGTTCTTTACTTTTAGGGTGTATTATTCTTCCGGTAAAATTTTAGGATTGGCAAAGCCCTGCTACTATTATTACCAAAATGAAAACTCTGTTTGTCATGCAATAACGGAAAAGAATGTTTTGGATGAAATTTCTATAGTGGGGAAAATTGAGCAAATATTGAAGGAGGGAAACACAGCAAAAGAATGGTCTGATTTCTTGATTGATAGAAAAGTCAGTGCAAAAAATAAATTGATTCTTACTATTAAAAATCCTGATTTTAAAAATTGGTGTAATTGTTTTCCAGAACTTTCGAATAAGACAGTTCTCAAACAAACTTCTTTCGCTTATCGACCTATTGTTTTTTTCGCTAGTTTGAAGTTATTTTTTGTTTCTAAAACAATTCTTTTTATTTGCAGATATTTAAAAAGAAATTACAGAAAAATTCGTAATTAGGAGGCAAGTTGACAATGAATTACAGACTTATTGATATGGAAGTTCATGGTGATCATCGGGGGAAACTTATTTCTTTAGAAGGAATGAGAAATGTACCTTTTGAAATAAAGCGTATCTATTACATGTTCGACACGCTCCCGAACGAGGCACGGGGCTTCCACGCCCACAAGGAACTGGAGCAGATAATCATCGCCATGGACGGCGCGTGCCGCTTTATCCTTGACGACGGCGAGAAGCGGGAGCAGGTTTTGCTGAACCGCCCTGACGTGGGCTTGTACATCGGCAAGAACATGTGGCGCGAGATGCATGATTTTTCCTACGGCTGCAAACTCGTGGTGCTTGCGAGCGAGTATTACGATGAGAGAGAGTACATCAGGAATTACGACGATTTTTTGAAGTCGTTGCGGGGTGACAAATGATTCACCCGCGTTCTGAGTGCAAGGCGGCAGTTCCGCAGAGCACAAATGTTTGGCAATTCTGTGTAATTTTTCCAGAAGCCAAAATCGGCGCAAACTGCAACATCTGCGCTCATGTGCTTATAGAGAACGATGTCGTAATCGGAGACAACGTGACGGTGAAGAGCGGCGTGCAGCTGTGGGACGGCGTGACGGTTGAGGACAACGTGTTCATCGGGCCGAACGTGACGTTCACGAACGACCTGTTCCCGCGCTCAAAGGTGTATCCCGAATCGTTTGCAAAAACGACAATCAAAAAAGGCGCGAGCATCGGGGCAAACGCTACGATTCTGTGCGGAATAACGATAGGAGAAAATGCGATGGTAGGAGCCGGAAGCGTGGTGACGAAGGACGTTCCCGCAGGCGAGGTGTGGGCAGGGAATCCCGCACGGTTTATCCGTAAAATTAATGGGGGGGGGTACAAGTGTAGAGTAGTTTTCATCCGTCATGCAACTTCTTCCTTTGGTCGGAGGGCTGCATGATTCGTGTACTCCTTCTTACATGCGGCACAAACGCTTCTTTTCATATTGCAAGGGTTCTAAAAGAAAAGTTCAGCGATGATTTTTATCTGATTGGAACGGACATAAATAAGCCGCACCTTGTTTCGGCAAAGGCATTTCTTGATGAGTTCTATCAGAGTCCGTATTCAAAAGAGAGCGGATATTATACTTTTATCCTTGACTTGTGCAGGAACAGGCGAATTGATTGGATAATCCCAGTTTTTGATTCCGACCAGTTTTTGTTCCCCTGTGATAGTCTTGACCTTGCTGAGTTGAATGTCAAATCTTTTGGAATCTCAAAGGATGCAGTTTTCTATAAGGATAAGGTTTCTACGAACGAATATATGGCATCTTGTGGAATCCCTGTTCCCAAAACATACAAACTGCAAGAGGTTCAGGATGCGGCATCCTACTTCATCAAGCCTCTGAACGGCAGCGGTTCAGTCGGCGCAAGGAGCGTTAGGGGAGAGGAGATAAAGTCCGTCCAAGACATTGGAAGGTATCTTATTCAGGAAGTTTGCGTTGAGCCTGAGTTTACGCTTGAATGTTTTTATTACGGCAAGAGAATTTATTCGGTATGCAGGGAGCGCATAGAAAGCAAGTCCGGAGTGTGCACGAAAGCCCGAGTGTTCCAGAACAAAGGCATGGAAGAATTTGCCCGCAGACTTTCCCATGAAACGGATTTGCCCCATGTTTTTAATATGCAGTTTATGAAAAATGCTGAGGGCAAATATGTCTGCACTGACTTGAACCTGCGGGCGGCTGGAGGAATGAGCCTTTCCTACGCGGCAGGCTGGGATGAGGTCTCGAGCCTTGCGAACATCATGCTCGGAAAATCAGGGGCTGAAATTACCGCCTCTGTAGACAGAATGGTTCCAGAGCAGTATGTGGTGCGCCATTATGAAGATTCTGTAACAAAAATTGTAAAAACCAGAATAGCATTTGACCTTGACGGCACGCTGCTCGATTCAAGAAAACGGCACGAGATAGTAATGGCTGATGTCCTGAAAGAAGAAGGTCTTAGAATCGATGTTTCCAATTTGGTTTCGTTCAAATCTGGCGGTAAGAATAATATCGCGTGGCTGTCGGAAAAAGGCGTTCCTGGAAATCAGGCTAAAGAAATAAATGAAAAATGGGTTTCTTTAATTGAGAATGAGACTTATTTGAAAAGTGATGTGCTTTATCCAGGTGCGGAAACGCTTCTGAAAGACTTAAGCAAAGAAAATAACTTATACCTGATAACTGCACGCAACAACAGGGAGAACGCGCTTGGTCAAATAAAAGATTTGGGCATAGCGCAGTATTTTACCGATGTTATCGTAGTTCCTTCTTGCAGGGAAAGTGCGCGATTGAAGGCTATGGAACTGTTAAAAAATGAAGTTTCTTGTTTTGTCGGGGACACGGAATCCGATTACGAGGCAGCAAAAATTGCAGGCTGCGAGTTCAAGGCTGTGTCGAACGGATTTAGGGACGAGAAGTTTTGGAGTTCAAAGAATATGAAATCTTATAAAAATGTAAGCCAAATACCGTATATTGATGCGGGGGGGGGGGGGA
>FLNX01000149.1_pt1 | contig 32352 bp, 30 predicted proteins | sample 1140341 | NCBI WGS metagenome assembly FLNX01 (sample SAMEA3878208, study PRJEB12797) | bioreactor metagenome | biome: Moose rumen | place: Sweden | collected 2011-10 | reverse complement strand
ATATTTCAGGCAATATACAGTTGATTTTTTTAGTATTAATTCTATTATTAACCTTCAAGGCTCAGATCAATTTAAAAGCCTTTCTAAAAGTGAAAGAGATGCTATTCTGTGCTCAAAATTCTATGAATATTACATAAAAATAGAAAAGGAGAAAATTTACTATTTTGCTTTGGTATATCAGCAAAACGTCTTGCTGATAAATGCCCCAACTGATGTTGAGGAGCAGAAAGCCTTCTTGGGTTATGACAATATTGCTCGTAAAAGACATGAAGGTCTTAAAGAACGTGTAGGTGTACTAACAGATTCCGACAATCGTGACAATGTAGACAAACTTGCATGGTTAGTAAAGAATATGTTTAATGGGATACAGATTCAAAATGAAAAGTTGTCAGAATATGTAACTTTTTCAAATTTGGCAAATCTGATGGATTTCAGGCATTGCAAGTTTTACAAGATAATTTCACCTCAGAAGACCAGAGAACTTCTACTTGTTAGCGCATACCCAACAGAACCTCTTGGCTTGATAGCACCATTTGTTACAGGGAGAGTGGATTATAACGATATATCCCCCTCCACCTATATCAGCACAGAGAATATATTAAAAGATAGAAATGGTATAATGGAGTATAAAGGAATACCAAATGTTGATAGTATTGTTGAATATAAATCAAATGACATCCTAATTTCCAATATTCGGCCATATCTGAAAAAATATGGTATGCGAATAATGATGGGGGCTGCTCAGCTGACGTTTTAGTTTTCCGCGTCGTTAAAAGCCAAGTCCTTCCAAAATATTTGTATTACATATTAGGGCTTGATTTGTTCTTTGAATTTATGATGTCAGAAAACAAAGGAATGAAGATGCCACGCGGTAACAAGCAGGTTATTCCTACTTTTGAGATTCCTGTACCACCACAGAACATTCAAGAACATGTGGTAAAAGAATGCGAAATAATTGATAAAGAATATTATTCCAGTCGTATGTCTCCTGAGGAGTATAGTGGAAAGATAACTCAAGTACTCAGAAACATGAAAGTTATTATTGATAGATAAGTGATTTTGATTAATGTTACTAAAGAAAATAATAGGAGCTAACTACGATATTAATCTTTAAGTATGCCTACTTATCGACCTGGAAAATATAAACAAATGAGTACTACAAAACTTCTCAAGCAATTCTCAAGGTATCATTCTAAGTTGGATGAATATGTACATTCGGCTAAGGTTATGGATGAACAGACATTTCGACTTACTTATGAGAATGACCAAGGGACTTTGCCGTTAAGCGCAATTCGACTTCCCGATATCCAACTAAGTTTATACCGTAGTAGGCTGGCTCGCTTTGTTAGAGATAATGAAAACCTGTTGTCTCCCCAAACTTTTTCCTATGTACCTTTGGCATCTACTAACGAGAATTTTCCAAAGTTGCAACGAGCAAATTTCTCTGGACAGTCTATTTTTTATGGGTCGTTATCTCCTACAACAAACTTTAGGGAAATAAGTGAAGATGTTACTGCTGGAGAGGAAATATACATGGCAAAATGGATTTTTTCGCCAGATGCGAACCTAATGCTTTACAAGGTACTACCGCCCAAAGGTGCATTTTTAAATGATTATCTTAGAAAAATGCTCGGTTTAGACGAAGAGACGAGCAATGCCTTTGAATCCTTCTTCCAAAAACTGGGAGATATAATGATGAGTACTGAAGAGGGGAATGCAAAGTATTTGGTATCTGCTTTTTGTGCTAACTTCGTATATAAGTTCCAACCATTAATTCTACCTGACGGTAGTAAGATAAAACCTTTTGACGGCATTCTATACCCAAGTACAAAAGTGGAAGATGGGAGTGAGTGGAACATGGCCATCAAGCCAAAATGTGTTAACCAGTATGCAAAACTTCAATATGTGATAAGAGGAAAAGTTGCTAAAGATTTGCGTTCTATTGATTATTCTGATATAGGATTCTGCAAAGATGGTGAAATACATTGGTATAGTCCATGGATTGACCATAAGGACATAACGCCTACAAAAATATTAGTTTGGGACATAAACGATGGCCTTGTGGATATAGATGGCGGTGTCCTTTATGATAAAGTTGGTAAGGTTGTATCAAATCCACGGGCAGTTTTTGAATATCAAAAAGACCAGTGGGCAGGTGAGTATATTAGACATTTTCAATCCTCCTTAAGAGGAGATTACAATTTGGAAGAATTAGAAGAAGACCACTTGCCTTCTTCGACCTTTCGCGGTCACGCTATATTGCGGATAGTTGATGGATGGAAGTTAGTTCGTAACGATAGGGAATTTGATATTGGCAAAATTGGTTTCGAATTTCAGGTAAAATCAACATTCAGAAGGACACTGAAACCCAATGGCATAAACTGGGTATAGGTGAAACACTGATACTTGTCATACTGATGAGCAATAGAATTAAGAACAGAAACGTTAAAACAATATATGAGAAAATCAATAAGTATAATAGACAATGACTATAAACAATGGGTGAGTACCCTTGTCGTGCGCTACCGCCAGAGCCAAATCAAAGCGGCAGGAGGGTGAACCAAGAAGTACTCAGATTTTATTGGAAATCGTTAAGAATTTACCAAAATTGAATCTATAGAAAGATGGAGCAGGATGTTAGAGAGGTCTTGGGTATACCTATTAAGGAGTCTTTAGAGTATTGGAAAAGATAGTAGGTAACTCGAAATGAGATAGTTTAAAACAAAAATATGTAATTTTGTAATCACAAATAGATATGAGTGGAAGTGATATATTGACTGAGGATATAAAACTGGCCGTGAAGACAATCAAAACGGCAATATTGCAGAGCTAATACAGGGCAGCAAAAAGCGTAAACAGAGAGCTACTGTCTCTGTATTTCAGCATTGGCAAGTTCGTGTCAGAAAATTCACGTGAAGGAAAATGGGGAACTGGTGTCATTGAGAACATCAGTCAAGTGCTGCAGAAAGAGTTGCCAGGACTTAGAGGTTTCTCTGCATCGAGCATAAAAATATGCGACAGTTTTATGAGCAGTGGAGTGTCTTGACAATTCGCCAGCCGTCGGCTGGCGAATTACAAAACTCAGAGGAAGAGCACCTTATCAATACGCCCCTGCTTCTTGACATAAATCGGCAGCCATTGGCTGGCGATTTGGACTTGCTTGACTTTTTTGAATTGGGATTTACGCATCATATTGAGATTCTTTCCAAGACGAAAACACTTGATGAGCGTGTGTTCTATATACATCAGGCAGCAATGATGCACTGGGACAAGTACACCTTGCGCGACATGCTGAAAGCTGACCTCTATCACCATCAGGCAAAGATTCCAAACAACTTCATGCGGACTATTCCCAAACGACAGCAAGCATTGAAGGCTATAGAAATGTTCAAGGATGAATATCTGCTCGACTTTATCAATGTAGAGGAACTTGGGGTGCGTGATCCTCAGGATATAGACGAAAGGATTATAGAGAACAACATTGTTCAGAACATCAAGAACTTTATCATGACATTTGGAAAGTCGTTTACGTATTATGGACATCAGGTACGATATGAAAAGTTGGGACACGAACATTGGGTCGACTTGTTGTTCTTCAATCGCGAGTTGCGTGCTCTTGTCGTCATAGAACTGAAAAAAGGCGCTTTTAAAACTGCATACCTTGGCCAGTTGGCAGCCTATCTGCATGTGCTTGACGACAATGAAAGGCTACCAGGCGAAAATCCTTCTGTAGGCATTATTTTATGCAAAGATGCTGATAAGGCTTATGTCGAATATGTGCTACAGGATTATAACAAGCCTATGGGAGTAGCAACATATAAAGTAATTCAGGAACGGTTGCGTGAACTATTGCCGCCAGAAGAAGAAATGAAACGTTTGATGGAGGAAGAAAATGCATAAAATAAGCTGTTCCATCGTAGCAGTATCCAGATTCTATTGGGAATTGGGTAAGGATATAGTAGAGCGTGACACAGAGAACCATTATGGTAACAGGTTCTATCCTTCATTGAGCCGTGATTTGAAGGAAGCCCTTCAAACTGATGGCTTTTCAGAACGAAATCTGCGTTTCGTGAAAAGTTTCTATCTGCTTTATAGCGAGCGAATTGGAAATTTGCCACAACTTGTGGCAGATTCTGATAATACATTATTGCCACAGATCGTGGCAGAATTGTTCATGGCACCTTGGGGACATCATCGTTATATAGAGACTCATGGAACAGCTTTCTGTCCTACAAATTAGCAATAGGATGAGGGGCTGAAACGTTATAGAAACAAAGTAATTGAAATATGGCAAACGAGTTGACAACACAAAAAGGCTTTCTGCAAGCCAACGATTCTGAATATGTGAGACTTGTCTCACTTATTTCGGATGTATGGGAAAAGGCAAAGGCAAAGGGAAAGGCTGCTATTGCAGTTAACACGAATTGCAGGATGCTAATTGGCAAACTGGCAGATACATCGTGGAGTATGAACAGCATGGGAATGTGAAGGCAGAATATGGTAATCAACTGTTGACAAACTTGTCAAAAGACCTGACCAGACTCAGAGGGAAGGGCTACTCGCGGTCTAATCTGTTATGTAGGTGAGATAGAGATAGTATAAGGAATAATAATATTGATGGGATATGAGTGTAAACTTTAAAGCATTGGGGGGGCTATTATCGTTCAGATACATCAATGAAGTGGAAGATCTGGACTTAGATGACTTGCAGGATATATATAATGAACAGGAAGAAGAGCATGAAAAATTGAAAGGTGAATTAGGCAGGCTAAAAGATGCCATCGACAAGAAGAACCCAGAAGAGATAAAAGAGAAGATAAAAAAGAAACTTAAGCCTGCCAAGGAAATACTGGGTAATGAGGATATTCCTTATGAGGTGCGGATGAAGTATATCATTGACGCATACAGGAAAGACCTGAAGAAATGGGAAAAGGTCTATGCATATGCCAAGCACTTAGAGGAAGAGGTGATAAGACTGAAAAATATCCTGATTGCTAATGGCTATACTGACAGTGGGGTTATAGGAGATTGTGAACCTGCCAAAGTGATTAGCGAACTGAAAGAGAAAATCAAAGAAATGGAGGTAAATAGGAGTGTGCCGAAGGACGTGACGGCAGCCTTGATGAAAATAAAACAACTCGAAATCCAAATTGAGACCTTCCCACTTAGAGTTTATAATTCGCAGTCGTTCAGAAACATTATAAAAAGTCAGGAGCAATACATCAAGGAACTACAGACGTTGCTTGATGAAAACGGTATCGTATACCTGCCTAAAGAGCCGGCAAACCAATTAGAAGTGGATGGCGTAGACAAAGTGGTTGATGATGCTGTAAAATATGGTAACAGTTTCAGACCTCTTCCCATGTTCGTCAATTCTCCACGTCAATTAATGCGCTTGAACATCTTCAAAAGCCTAACTGCTTCGTGGCCTCAGGAAAAAGAACTCGTCAAGATTGTCTATTCGATGATGTGCAATCAGGAAGTCTATTTGAGAACTCATTTGTATAGGAGTTATATGGCAAGTGGCAATAATAATGCAGCAGAACAAATGAAGAAAACCAAATTCGCTGCTTTCGCCCCCAGTGCCATTTTCACTGAAGGAAAGGAGAGGGAGAATGTGACAGGACTTACAGATATATGCTATTTGGACTTTGACAACATTAAGGATGAGGAACTGCTCATTGACGCAATGAACACCCTTCGCAGCGACAGGAACGTGCTGATGGCATCGAGGTCTGTATCTAATAAGGGGTTACATATTTTGATTCCCTACAAGGTGAAGGATATGGAACTGCCGGCAATACGAGTCGCTATGACTCCAGATGAAATGGAGGATGTCTATGCTAATGTGTATAACTATCTGGCTGATATGTATCTGGAGAAGTTGGGGCTGAAGCCCGATTACCAGGCAGGACACATGGAGCACTTGTATATCGTATCGTATGACCCAGAACTACATTATAACCCTAATGCTGAGTCGTTGGTAATAGACTTTAATGAGCCAATAAACTATAATGACAGAAGGCTAACCATAATGAGTATAGGTGGGAAATTTCGAGAGGCAGAAAGACTGATAGCCAAGTGCAATTTATATGAAGCGGAGAAATTGCTATTGGATTGTCGAGAATTGATCGTAAACAATTCTTGCAATGGCAGTGAAGAGGCAGAGCAGGATGATGAAAAAGTATTGCCCTTACTGGATGATTATCTGACGCAGATTAAGTCCTCAAAAGACAAAATGGCGAGAGTTGAAGAACTAATGGATGAAGTAAATGAAGACCTTCACAACCAGGACACCAAGACTGCACATGAAAAGATTGTGGAGAGTCAGCATATCCTGAAATCAATAACTGGCCTGTGTAAACCTGCAGTTGGCAAAGTCAGGGAGAGAGTTGTTGATAATGAGAAGAAACTGGGGGCCGTAAATAAAGAAATCAAAAAGACAAAATATAAGGAGAAGTTAGCGGAGGAGTTGCAAGCAAACGGTGAAGGGACAGGGGATATTTGATATGACAAACGAAAAGATATCACGGTTCTCCTGATCCGTTTTTAGAAAGGATGTTTTATAATGGCAACAGGTTCCTAATTGAAAAGATAAGGGCTTGACTATGTAACATTTTCGATTTTTGCATACTATAATAAATAAAAAGGTGTAACTTTGCAGGCGAGAACGAGAATAATGAAAAGAGATCAGATTGTAATATATCAGACTAAAGACGGACATACGCAAATCGATGTCCGCTTAGAGAATGAGAATGTGTGGCTTAACGTCTCGCAGATGTCTGCCCTTTTTGACAGGGAAGAGTCCAATGTGCGTAGGCATGTACAAAATGCATTTAAAGAGGGTGAACTTGAGAGAGACGGGAATAACGTGCATTTTTTACACGTTAATGGCGTAAAGAAACCCGTGCCTTTCTATAGTCTTGACGTCATAATTTCCGTAGGTTACCGTGTAAAGAGTAAGCGTGGTACTGATTTCCGTATCTGGGCTCGAAAGATTTTGAAGGAATACCTAATAAAAGGCTATGCCGTCAACGAACGCATCCGCAAGGAACAGATAGGTGAATTACGCCAGTTAGTGCAGGTCGTTGGGCGAACGATTCAGAATCAGAAACAGCCTGATACTGCAGAGAGTCAAGATCTGCTCAATGTCGTTGTAGACTATACCTATGCGCTTGATACGCTTGATAATTACGATTACGAGCGATTGTCAATAGACAAAACGACTAAGGAAGAGCCTTTCCATGCCACTTACGAGAATGCGATGGAAGCCATCAGCGGATTGCGAGAGAAATTTAGTGGCAGTATGCTTTTTGGCAATGAGAAGGATGATTCCTTTAAGAGTAGTATTGGGCAGATATACCAGACATTTGGAGGTGAAGAACTCTATCCAAGTGTGGAGGAAAAGGCTGCTATGTTGCTTTATCTGGTAACTAAGAACCACTCGTTTAGCGATGGCAATAAGCGCATCGCAGCCACGCTGTTCCTATGGTTCCTGAATAACAACGGTATCTTGTATCGCGCTGATGGTTCAAAGCGTTTGGCTGATAATACGCTGGTTGCTCTAACCCTCATGATTGCTGAGAGCAAAACAGAAGAGAAAGATGTAATGGTGAAGGTGGTGGTGAACCTGATCAATCAGAGGAACTAACATTTTCGAGTTTTGTATACTATAAATAAATAAGTAATGAAGAAGCCGCATTGGTTAGAGAAAGAAGAACTCTATAGCATCATGTTCGAGTCGGAGCAGCCGGCTGGACGAGTATTTGACATCACGCTGATAATAGCGATCTCGCTGAGCATCATCATCTCATTCATTGAGACGATACCCTCGCTGGCCCAGACCTTTAAGTTGGTCCTGGAGATACTGGAGTATCTGCTCACCTTCTTCTTCACTGTGGAGTATATTGCCCGTGTCTACTGCTCGCCCCGTAAGCGCGACTACGTGCTGAATTTCTTTGGCATCATCGACTTGTTGTCGACCCTGCCGCCCTATCTGTCTTATTTCCTGCCCCATGCGCGGTATATGATCCTGTTGCGCTCGTTCCGCTTCATCCGAATCTTCCGCATTTTCAAACTGTTCAGTTTCATCAACGAAGGCTATATGCTGATGCACTCGATACAGAAGAGTCTCACCAAGATTGCCGTCTATTTCCTGTTTGTGCTGATACTTGACATCTGTCTGGGCACGTTGATGTTTATGGTGGAGAACGGACAGCCCGATACGCAATTCACCGATCTGGCCACATCAGTCTATTGGGCTATCGTCACGATGACCACAGTCGGCTATGGTGATATCACGCCTGTAACCGCCATCGGTCGTTTGCTGTCAGCATTCGTTATGCTGCTGGGCTATACGATCATCGCCGTACCCACAGGTATCGTGACTGCAAACATTATTGATGAGGTGAAGGAAAAACCAAAAGACGGTCATTGCCCTCGTTGTGACGCCAAAGTACGCAAGAACGATCATTATTGCTCAAATTGCGGCGAGAAATTGTGACAAATTTTCGGCAGAAGGCTGAAAACGTGGTTATTGTTGATATAAAAAAGGGAACCGATTGGGTTCCCTTTTGCGATTCTTGCGGAGAGTGAGGGATTCAAACCCCCGATACCCGAAAGGGGTATACCGGATTTCGAGTCCAGCGCGATCGATCACTCTGCCAACTCTCCAGTTTGCGGGTGCAAAGATACGGCAAATATTTCAAACTACCAAATTTATTTGGGTAAAAGTTGCCTAACAGCGATTTTTATTCGAAAGAAAGTTTGGATAATTTGCTGCGTAGGCGCTCGGCCTCGGATTTTCGGATGCTCAGGCGGATCTCGCAGGTGTTGTCGTAGGTCTGGCTGATGATGCGGGGCTGCATCTCCTTCACGATGTGCATCACGTCGTTCATCATGGGGTAGGCGAAGGAGTAGGTGATCTGTTCTTCAACCTGACGGGTCTCGATTTCAGAGTGGGCGATGGCATCGGCGGCGGCTTCCCGATAGGCGACGATGAGTCCGCTGGTGCCAAGATTCACACCGCCATAGTAGCGAACGACGACGATGAGGACATCCGTGAGTTCGTTGCTGTTGATTTGGCCGAGGATGGGTTTGCCGGCTGTGGATGAGGGCTCGCCGTCGTCGTTGGCTCTGAACTCGGTGCGCTCAGGGCCGAGCATGTAGGCATAGCAGACGTGGCGGGCATCGTAGTATTTCTTGCGATAGCCGGCCAGGAGATCCTTGATTTCATCGAGGGTCTCGACATGATGAGCAAAGGCGAGGAACTTGCTACGCTTCTCGGTGTAGTAGCCCTCGCCTGTGCTTTTGATTGTCTTGTATTCGTCTAGTATCTCTGGCATTTCTAGTATTTCTAGCCTTTCTAGTAATTCTAGATATTCTAGTTATTATACTCTTGCCAGGACTTGATCTTCACATCGTTGAGGTTCAGGGCGGTGAAGGCCTCGATAAAGGCTTTGGCCAAGCGGACATTTGTCATCAGAGGGATGTTGTGGTCGATGGCACCGCGGCGGATCTTGTAGCCGTTGGTCAACTCGCGAGAAGTATGGTTCTTTGGTACGTTGATCACCAAGCCGACCTTGTGCTGACTGATGAGATCCATCACGTTGTTGTCGCTCTCCTCGTCGGGCCATGCGACGGCAGTAGCCTTCACGCCGTTATCATTGAAGAACTTGGCGGTACCAGCCGTAGCGTAGATGGTGTAGCCCTTCTTAGCCAGTTGCTGAGCAGGCTCAAGCAGACTCACCTTACCCTTGGCACCACCAGAAGAGATCAGCACGGCATCCTTCGGAATGGAATAACCTGTTGCGATTAAGGAGTTTAGGAGTGCTTCGTTCAAGTCATCACCTAAGCAGCCAACCTCACCCGTACTGCTCATATCCACACCCAGTACCGGATCAGCATTCTGGAGTCGGGCAAACGAGAACTGAGAGGCCTTTACGCCGATGCGGTCGATATCGAACTCACTCTTGTCAGGCTTCTGATACGGTGCATCGAGCATGATCTTCGTGGCAGTCTCGATGAAGTTGCGCTTCAGGATCTTCGATACGAAGGGGAATGAACGAGAGGCACGCAGGTTACACTCAATCACCTTCACCTCGCGGTTCTTAGCCAGGAACTGGATGTTGAACGGACCACTGATGTTCAGTTCGGCAGCAATCTTACGCGCGATCTTCTTAATCTGTCGGATGGTGGAGAAGTAGATGTTCTGGGCAGGGAATACCATCGTGGCGTCACCAGAGTGAACACCAGCGTACTCCACGTGCTCAGAGATGGCATACTCGACCACCTCGCCCTTATCGGCCACAGCGTCGAACTCAATCTCCTTGGTATCCGTCATAAACTTCGAAATCACCACAGGGAACTCCTTCGACACCTCCGTCGCCATGTTGAGGAAGCGATGCAGTTCTTCATCGTCGTAGCAGACGTTCATGGCTGCACCAGAGAGCACGTACGACGGACGGACGAGCACGGGATAGCCCACCTTGCCAACGAACTCCTTCACATCGTCGAAACTCGTGAGAGCCTGCCAAGCGGGCTGGTCGATGCCGAGTTTATCAAGCATGGCCGAGAACTTATCACGGTTCTCCGCACGGTCGATATTGACTGGCGATGTACCGAGTACGGGCACACCCTGACGATGCAGTTTCATGGCGAGGTTGTTAGGAATCTGACCTCCCACAGAGACGATGACACCGCGAGGCTGCTCCAGGTCGATCACATCGAGCACACGCTCCAGCGAGAGTTCATCGAAGTAGAGACGGTCGCACATGTCGTAGTCGGTCGATACGGTCTCAGGGTTGTAGTTGATCATGATTGACTTGTAACCCAGTTTGCGAGCCGTGTTGATGGCGTTTACCGAGCACCAGTCGAACTCTACGCTGGAGCCGATGCGATAGGCACCAGAGCCGAGAACGACGACGGATTTCTCGTGGCTGTAGTAGTTGATATCGTGGGCGGCGGTGTAGGGTTGCTGTGACACAGCAACAGACTTGACCGTGAAATCATCCTGGAAGGCTGGGGTGTGGGTGTAGGTGAAGTAGAGGTAGTTGGTCAGTTCGGGATGCTCGGAGGCGACTGTTGGGATGCGCTTCACGGAGGGCACGATACCCTTCTGCTTGCGATACTTGCGCACTTCCAGATTCTCCTTCTCCATGTTCGTTGTCTGGGGCTTCAGCACGAAGCGGGCAATCTGGAAATCTGAGAATCCGCAGCGCTTCACCTCTAAGAGCAGTTCGTCGGGCAGTTCCTCCAGTTTGTTGTACTTCAGCAGTTCGTGCTTCAGGTCAACGATGTGCTTCAGGCGCTCCAGGAACCACACGTCAATCTTTGTCAGTTCCTCGATGCGCTCCACGGTGTAACCCTCTTCGAGTGCCTGGGCGATGGCAAAGATACGCAGGTCGGTGGGGTTAGCCAGTTCGTAGTTGAGGTTCTCGAACTTCGTGTGGTCGTTGCCCACGAAGCCGTGCATGCCCTGACCAATCATACGCAGACCCTTCTGCATCATCTCCTCGAACGAGCGGCCGATAGACATGATCTCACCCACGGACTTCATCGAACTTCCAATCAGACGGCTCACGCCAGCAAACTTCGTCAAGTCCCAACGAGGAATCTTGCAGATCATATAGTCGAGGCTCGGAGCGACGTAGGCCGAACTTGTTGTGCCCATCTCACCGATCTGGTCGAGCGTATAGCCGAGGGCAATCTTGGCGGCGACGAAGGCGAGGGGATAACCTGTTGCCTTAGAGGCCAATGCGCTGGAACGTGAAAGTCTTGCGTTAATCTCGATGATGCGATAGTCGTTGGTCTTGGCGTTGAAAGCGAACTGAATGTTGCACTCGCCGACGATACCCAGATGTTTCACGCAACGGATGGTAATCTCCTGCAGCATCTTCACTTGCTCCTCAGTCAGCGAACAGGTTGGAGCCACCACAATCGACTCTCCTGTATGGATGCCGAGCGGGTCGAAGTTCTCCATCGAGGCCACGGTGAAGCAGCGGTCGTTGGCATCGCGGATGCACTCGAACTCAATCTCCTTCCAGCCCTTGAGGCTTTCCTCAACGAGAATCTGCGGAGCGAATGTAAAGGCCGACTCAGCCAGTTCTATGAAGGTCTTCTCGTCGGGGCAGATGCCGGAGCCGAGGCCACCGAGGGCGTATGCCGAGCGAATCATAATCGGGAATCCGATCTCATGGGCAGCCTTCAGCGCATCCTCCATCGACTCTACGGCGTGGCTCACGGGTACTTTCAGATCCACCTCACCGAGTTTCTTCACGAAGAGGTCGCGGTCTTCCGTGTTCATAATCGCCTCCACGCTCGTACCTAATACTTCTACGCCGTACTCCTTCAGCGTGCCGTTCAGGTAGAGTTCCGTACCGCAGTTCAGAGCCGTCTGTCCGCCGAAAGCCAGCAGGATGCCGTCGGGGCGCTCCTTCTTGATGATCTCCGTCACGAAGTGGGTGTTCACCGGCTGGAAATACACCTTGTCGGCGATACCTTCCGAAGTCTGGATGGTGGCGATGTTAGGGTTTACGAGTACACTTTTGATGCCTTCCTCGCGGAGAGCCTTCAGGGCTTGCGAGCCAGAGTAGTCGAACTCGCCTGCCTGTCCGATTTTCAAGGCGCCCGATCCGAGCACAAGCACCTTCTTCAGTTCTTTCTTCATAATTCTTATTGGGTTTTCTTGATTCTTTTCTGAATGACGCTGCAAAGTTACACATTTTCCGTGAAACTGCCAAATATCGTCTCGCTGATTTGCGCCATTTTTTGTAAACGTCCTCCAATAGCGCAAACTTTCTGCATATTCATACTTTCAAATCAAAGACAAATATTTGGCGGAATCAGATTTTATTCGTACCTTTGCAATGTTAATTCGAATTGGATGACGATGAACAGCGAGATATTACAGCAACTGAATGACAGTCAGCGAGATGCGGTGCTTTATTGCGATGGGGCGAGCCTCGTGATAGCAGGTGCAGGATCGGGTAAGACGCGCGTGCTGACCTATAAGATAGCGTGGCTGCTTGAGCAAGGAATGAAGCCCTGGCAGATACTGGCGCTGACCTTTACCAACAAGGCGGCGCGGGAGATGAAGGAGAGAATCGGCCGACTGGTGGGTGAAGAGCAGGCGAGATATCTCCAGATGGGAACCTTTCATAGCGTATTTGCCCGCATACTGAGGGCCGAGGCTGAGCATATTGGGTTTAATTCTAACTTCACCATCTACGACCAAACCGACGCTCGTTCGCTGGTGAAGGCGATCATCAAGGAGATGGGGCTTGACGACAAGGTGTACAAGCCTGCCTCAGTGGCCGACCGCATCTCGATGGCGAAGAACCATCTGCTGCTGCCTCAGGCCTACGCCAACAGTCCGTCAGCCGCCGACGATGCCCAGCAGAAGCGACCTCAGGTGAGTAATATATATATAAGGTACGCGGAACGGTGCAGACAGGCCAACGCGATGGACTTCGATGACCTATTGGTTCAGACATGGCTGCTCTTTCAGAACCATGAGGACATCCGACGGAAATACGTTGAGAAGTTCCATTTCGTACTCGTCGATGAGTATCAGGACACGAACTTTGCCCAGCAAGCCATTGTCTATCAGTTGACGAAGGAGCGCCAGCGCGTCTGTGTCGTGGGCGACGATGCGCAGAGCATCTATTCGTTTCGTGGTGCGAATATCGACAATATCCTCAATTTCCAACAGCAATATACGGATGCGCGGCTCTTCAAACTCGAGCAGAACTACCGCAGCACGCAGTTGATCGTTCAGGCGGCTAACTCGCTGATACGTCGCAATGAGCGGCAGATACCGAAAAATGTGTTTTCCCGCAATGAGCACGGAGAGAAGTTGCAACTGAAGCCCGCGTATTCAGACAAGGAGGAGGCAATGATCGTGACGCAGGACATCAAGCGCATCCGAAGGCAGGATCATTGCAACTGGGCCGACTTTGCCATCCTCTATCGCACGAACTCGCAGAGCCGCTCGTTTGAGGAGCAGATGCGCAAGGACAATATACCCTACAGAATCTATGGCGGCCTGAGTTTCTATCAGCGCAAGGAGATCAAGGACGTGATTGCCTACTTCCGGCTGATCGCCAACCCTGACGATGAGGAGGCCTTCAAGCGCATCGTGAACTATCCGGCTCGCGGCATCGGCGATACGACGCTTAATAAGGTGGTTCTGACGGCGCAGGCCTACGGTGTCAGTCTGTGGCAGGTGATCAAGGAACCCGTGCTGTTTCCGATGGATGTCACGAAGGGTACGATGACCAAACTGCAGAACTTCCGAGAACTGATAGAGGGCTGGATTACAAGGCTGAACACCGAAGATGCCTATACGCTGGGCCACGACATCATTATGAACTCCGGCATCAGCAAGGATATCTACAGCGGTCGCAACCCCGAGGATATCTCGCGGCAGGAAAACCTCGAAGAGTTCCTCGGCGGTATGCAGGACTTCGTGGAGAGCCGCAAGGAGGAAGATATGGGCGACCAAGTGTATCTTCCTGATTTCTTGCAGGAGGTGGCTCTTTTGACTGACCTCGACAGCGATGAGGGCGATTCGAACGACAAGGTGACGCTGATGACGATTCACTCGGCGAAGGGCCTGGAGTTCCCGACGGTGTTTGTCGTTGGACTCGAAGAAAATATCTTCCCAAGTCCAATGTGTACCAATTCGATGCGGGAGTTAGAAGAGGAGCGGCGATTGCTCTATGTGGCGATCACGCGAGCCGAGAAGCATTGCATCCTGACGTGTGCACAGAATCGGTTCCGATATGGACGGATGGAGTATGATACGCCGTCGCGCTTTATCAGGGACATTGATCCAGAACTATTGGATGTACAGAGCGAGAAGAGTGGGGAGGAATCTTTCGGAAGCCGGAAGCCCTATAATCGCTATGACGGTGGGGCTTACGGGACTGGCAATAGTTATGGCGGCAATCGTCGTGGGTTCGAGAGCGAGGGCCCAGAGTGGATGCAGAATCCGAGGCCGGTGGCTACGCAGTTTAGGGCTGACCCCAAGCCGAGAGTCGTTGCGCCGAGACAGCCGGAGAAGCCTGTAGATCCTTTTGGGCCAAACTTCAAGCGCGTGTATAATGCGGTGGCTCCAAGGAAGATGGCTACTGAGCCGAGTGCTGGCGACCTCCATGAGGGCAGTACCATCGAGCACCAGCGATTCGGCATCGGGACGGTGGTGAAGATTGAGGGCACGGGAGAGAATACGAAGGCTACCGTGGAGTTCCGCAATACTGGTACGAAGCAGTTGCTGCTGAAATTTGCGAAGTTTAAGATTATCTAGGAGAACTAGCCGGGCTAGCCGATCTAGCCTGACTAGCCTATCTAGCCGGGCTAGCCATTCTAGATAGACTAGAAAGGCTAGGAATTCTAGAAGAGATTAGAGCGACTCATCATCAGGTCGCTCTAATCGTTTCTTTGCTGCTGAGGGCAGATGCTTCTTCTTGCGGAGCCACGCGGCCTTGCGGGCCTCGTAGTCCTCATAGTGCTTCTCCAGGAATCCGTCGGCCATCAGTCGTTGAATTTAGCGTAGATGACACGGATCTTGATCGGATTCGCTGTGGTTCCCCTGACCAGTCGCGTACTCTTCAGCCCCATTTCGTGAGCCATCGCAATCGGTGTGCTGGTTGTTGTGCTGGTGTAGTAACTCGAAGAGGAAGTCGTGGAGGTGGTGATCGGATTCACGGGTATCAGCATCGCCTTGTTCCAGTTTGGGTGCTTGGCCACCCAGTCGGGATCGGTCTTCAGCCCCTCCTGCTTGGCATTATACATACGGACGATCAGGTTGCTGATGTCGCTGCCGCTGGAGAATGAATAGGCATTCTTGCTCAGAGCGGCGTAGAAGGCGTAGCGGTTGTTGTAGTTGCGATTGTTCTCGAAGAACGTATCGACGCTGTCCTTCTCGATGAGCAGCACCTGTGAGGGTGCATCGAAGGTGAAGTCGGTGATGCTCTCCTGGTTGTTCAGGCGGTTGAAGGCTACTGAGGCCGAGAGCAGCGAGTCGTTGGCGTGGGTCTGCTTGATCTCATCGACGGGTAGCGTGACTTCGGTGAAGATGCCGGCGGGTGTCTTCAGGAAGGTGCAGTTGTTGTCCTCCGCCAGTTGTTGGAGCGTCTGCTTGTCGTTCTTCACGTTGATGGTTTGCAGCACTTCCTGCGTAGAGTTCATACCCAGGTAACTGATATAGATAGAGTCAGCGTCCTCGGTATCCACGTGGTAGCGATAGTACACGCGCAACGCCACTTCATCGAAACTGGCCATCAGCCCTTGTCCGTCGATGGTCTCGAAGTAGAAGCCCGGGCAGACGTTGTGGATGAAGGCGTAGGAGTTCTTGAAGTACTCAGGATGCTTGTAGTAGTTGCTCAGGATGTAAGTGCCATAGTTCTTGTACTGTGTGCCGTCCTTTGCCGTGTAGGGGTCGTTCAGGTTGATGCGCAGGAAGTACATCCCGCTGTAGGCGTTTCTCAGGCTGTCAGACCAGTTCATATTGGCCATCGTGAAGGTCTGATACTTCTTCAGGCCGTCTTCCCTGATGTAGCCAGCGCTTTTGGGGTCGAAGTTGGTGTAGTGGACGCCGTCCTCCACGGGTCTGTCAAGTTCCGACACCTTCAGTTTCATTGCAGCGAGCGTGTCGCCGAACGTCTTGCTGTGGTCGAAGAAGAGGAGCATGGCACAGGAGTCTGCGATCACCTCGCCGCCCTCGAGGCTCCGGATCTGGCTGAGTGCCGGCAGGTGGGTCTCTTCCATCATATTGTACTGGGACATAAAGGCACTCTTGACGATGGTGTTGGTCTCAGGATCCTTGACCTCACCGAGATACCACTCGTCGCTGTATGAATAGACCGAGTCGGGTATGAATGAACTGGTCAGTACGTTGTATTCCTCAGATGACATTTTGAGGTTGTCGTTGGGACTTGTCAGCGAGCCGCCGATCGTTGTTGTTTCTTCCTCGCAAGAAATTAACGCCATTGCGGTGATTGCAATCGCTGTAAGATACTTGTTGAATTTCATTGTTGTTAATCCTGTCGTTTATTCGTCCTCTGCCTCTTCCGCCGGTTCCGGACAGATGCTGTCGTAGAACGCCTCGATGGCGTCGGCAAAGTTTTCCTTCGGGTATTTGAGTAAAGGTATTTGCTTATCTTTGGCATACTGGAGGAGATTCTTGTTGACCACGTTCGTAGCCTGTACGATGCCGTCGCTGTAGTCGATGGCCAGTTTGCCGAGTTCATCAAAGTCGAAGTTGTCGTTGTAAGGTGCCAGCAGGTCAGCCGTTGCATCGCGGAACTCCACGCAACGCTTGAAGTTGGTGCCCAGGTCGCTCTTCAGGCTCTTGGTGAAGAGCGAGGTGATGACCTTCGTATTGGTGAATGAAGGCTCATCGTGATAAGCCGTCTTGATATAGAGAGGCACCACGGCACTCATCCATCCCTGACAGTGGATCACGTCAGGCACCCAGCGCAGTTTCTTGACCGTCTCAAGCACGCCACGGGCAAAGAAGATGGCTCTCTCACCATTGTCAGGATAGTCGTCTCCGTTCTCGTCCTGCTCCATCTGCCGCTTGCTGAAGTAGTCGTCGTTGTCGATGAAGTACACCTGCACTTTGGCCGACTGAATGGTGGCCACCTTGATGATCAGCGGGTGGTCGGTGTCGTCGATGATGAGGTTCATTCCGGAAAGACGGATTACTTCGTGCAACTGGCCGCGCCTCTCGTTGATGGTTCCCCACTTGGGCATAAACGTGCGGATCTCGTATCCCTTTTCCTGAATTGCCTGTGGCAGGTCTTTACCCATCAGCGACATCTCGCTTTCTGGTACATAAGGAGTAATCTCCTGATTGATGAATAATATCTTTTTCTTTCCCATCTTTGATGATTTTGTTCGGCAAAGATACAAAAAAATCCGCTTAAAACCGAGATTGATGCTCGGATTTTAGCAAAAAGTGACACATTTTCCCCGAATTTTCAAACTTTTAATATTATTAGAGGTGTAAAATGGGCACTCAGACGTACTTCTTGATGAGGGCCACGAAGCGTTCGCCGTACTTCTGCTTCTTATGTTCTCCGATGCCAGCGATGAAGCCGAACTGCTCCAACGTGATGGGTTTGACGGTGGCCAGCGAGTGGAGCACCTTGTCGTTGAAAACGATGTAGGGCGGGAATCCTTCCTCCTGGGCACATATCAGTCGTAACTTGCGCAGGGCCTCGAAGAGTTTGGGGTCTTCCACGCCGTCAGTCGGCGGCAGTCCTGGGATGGTAATCGTCGGGATCTCCAGATGTAACTTCGGCTTCTTCCTGACAGGCTCCTCCTTCGTGCTGCGGTCGATCACACAGAGTTCTGCCCTCCGGCGACCATAGAGCACATCGTTGCCGATGTCGGTGATCTTCACTTTGTTGCCGTCGTCGTAGGCGATTTCGATGAAGCCCATCTGGAGCATCTGCAGCAGATAGTCCTGCCAGTCGTTTGGAGAGATGTCGCGGCCTACGCCGAAAGTCTTCAACTGGTCATAGCCACTACGTACGACAGATGGCGAGCGCATACCCTTCAGGATCTCTATGATGGTTGAGACGCGTATCTGCTCGTCAGTCCGCTTGGCGGCGCTGAGGGCCATCTGGATGTAGCGGGTGCCGTCAAATCGTTTCGGGGGATTGGCGCAGATGTCGCAGTTGTGGCAGTCGTGTCCTGTTTGTTCGCTGAAGTAGTTGAGCAGGATGCGTCGTCTGCATACCCCCGACTCAGCATATTCCCGCATTCGGCGCAGTTTGTCCATATTGATGTCCTGCTGTCCGCTCTGACGGGCAAACTCGGTCAGTTGTATGATGTCGGCCAACGAGTAGAATAGTACGGTGTCAGCAGGTGCGCCGTCTCTGCCAGCACGTCCTATCTCCTGGTAAAAATTTTCGATACTCTTGGGCATATTATAGTGGATCACCCAGCGCACATTGCTCTTGTCGATGCCCATTCCGAAGGCGATGGTGGCACAGACCACGAGCAGGTTGTCCTGCTTGAAGGCCTCCTGCGTCTGATTCCGTTCCTGCGCCGTCAGTCCTGCGTGATAGGGAGCGGCCATAATGCCCTTTCTACGGAGGTCTTCGGCCACCTTCTCCGTCGTTTTGCGGCTCAGGCAGTAGATGATGCCCGGCTCCATCGGGCGGGCCTTGATGAAGTTGAGGATGAACTGTAGTTTCTCCGTCGCCTTATAGCCTCGCTTGACGGACAGGCTCAGGTTCGGACGGTCGAAACTGGAGATGAATTCTTTTGCCTTTTCCAGTTTCAGTTGGCGCAGGATGTCCTGTCTCGTTATTTTGTCCGCCGTAGCCGTCAGGGCCATTATGGGAATGTCAGGAAATTTATCACGTAGCATCCCCAGTTGTGTGTATTCGGGACGGAAGTCGTGACCCCACTGGCTGATACAATGGGCCTCGTCGATGGCAAAGAGCGAGATTTTGGTGGCCTTCAGCAGATACTCTATTTCCGCCAAGGCCTTCTCCGGCGACAGATACAGCAGTTTCATTGACCCGGCCATACACTTTCGGCGGATGATGGTGTCTGAGGTGAGGTCGTTGCCGCTATTGAGGGCTTCGGCTTCTATGCCGTTGGCTTTCAGGGCTTCCACCTGATCCTTCATCAGACTGATCAGGGGTGAGATGACGATGGCCGTTCCTGGCATCATCAGGGCTGGTATCTGGTAGCAGATGCTCTTGCCGCCACCCGTCGGCATCAGCACGAGGGCATCTTGTCCGGAAAGGATCGTCTCGATGATCTCCTGCTGGTTTTGTCTGAAAGAATTATAGCCAAAATAGTGTTCTAAGGTGTCACGAATTGTCATAAAACTGTTATTTTACTGCAAATTTACAACTTTTTTCGAAATAAATCATAAAATAATGACCAATCTTTGAATTTTTTTTGTATATTTGCGCAAATTTTAAATATCACACTTAACCATTGTCGTATTATGGCTAAATATAACATTACTGAAAAGAAGGAGAAAGAGGCTGCTTATCGTAGTCTGGTTAGTCCAAGATTGATGGACGAAATGCAGGAGAAGATTATGAATATCATCGTGATGCAGAAGAAGTATCGCGACAAGGACTACTCCGCAAAGAGATTGGCTGAGGATCTGGGCACCAATACCCGTTACATCTCTGCCGTCGTGAATGTTCGTTTCCATATGAACTATACGTCGTTTGTAAACAAATATCGTATAGACGAGGCTATGTCTATCTTGGTTGATAAGCGTTATCAAGGTCTTCGTATGGAGGAAGTGAGCGATATGGTCGGCTTTGCCAATCGTCAGTCGTTCTATGCTTCATTCTATAAAATTATGGGCATTACGCCGCGTGAGTATCGTATGAACCACCTGGCTCAGCACCCATCGATGAAGAAGACGGCCAAGCGTCAGAAGAAGGAAGCATAATTCAAATCTCGTAGATTCGTGGATTTCAACTATCAGGATGAGCGGTTCGCAGACTTGCAACTGCTCCGTTACCGTCTGAACGGTTTTGAGAAATTGTCGCTTCGGCAGAAACGGTTTATTTACTGTCTCGCCAAAGCGACACTTTTTGGCAGGGATATCACTTTCGACCAGTATGGCAAGTATAACCTGTTGGTGCGTCGTGTCTTGGAATTGGTTTATACCGATGCGCAAGTGCCTCACAATACGGATGATTTCCGTGCCTTCGAGGTCTATCTGAAGCGCATTTGGTTCTCCAACGGTCTTTATCATCATTACGGCTGTGAGAAGTTCAAACCGGACTTCTCGCCTGAATTCCTGAGAGCAGCCTTGCTCACGATCGATCCCCGTCGGCTGCCCTATGGCGAGAACGAGGGCTTAGAGGACCTGTGGGCTGTCCTCTCCAAAGTGATTTTCGACGAGACGTTTATGCCCAAGCGCGTCAACAAGGCAGATGGTGAGGATTTGATTCAGACGTCGGCCTGTCATTTCTATGAGGGCGTGACGCAACAGGAGGCTGAGCAGTTCTATGCGCAGATGAAGGCAGCGAATGTGGCTTCAGAGGCTCCCCTGTCGTATGGTCTGAACTCAACGCTCGTGAAGCGTGCCGACGGGCAGTTGGAGGAGCGGGTCTGGAAGGCCGATGGTCTCTACGGCAATGCCATCCGGCACATCGTCTACTGGCTTCAGAAGGCTTCTGAACTGGCTGAGAATGAACGTCAGCAGCATATCATTCGCTTGCTCATAAAGTATTATGAGACAGGCGATTTGGATGCTTTCAATGAATATTGTATTGAATGGGTGGGCGAGCACGATGCCGCCATCGATTTCATCAACGGCTTCATCGAGGTCTATGGCGATCCCTTAGGGTTGAAAGGCTCGTGGGAAGGACTCGTGGAGTATATCGACGAGGATGCCACGCATCGCACCCGGACGATCTCCGGCAATGCCCAATGGTTTGAGGATTATTCGCCGGTCGATCCCCGTTTCCGCAAGCCTGTGGTGAAGGGCGTGTCGGCCAATGTCATCTGTGCCGCGATGCTGGGTGGAGAGGAATATCCCTCGACGGCTATCGGCATCAATCTGCCCAATGCTGACTGGATCCGTGCGCAGTATGGCTCCAAGAGCATCACCATCAGCAATATTACTGATGCCTACAACAAGGCGGCTCACGGCAATGGCTTCAAGGAGGAGTTTGTCGTTGACCAGCAGACGCTCCAGTTAATTGAGAAATACGGCGATGTGTGCGACGACCTGCATACCGACCTCCACGAATGCCTGGGCCACGGCAGCGGACAACTCCTGCCCGGCGTCGATCCTGATGCACTTAAGGCTTACGGCAACACCATCGAGGAGGCCCGTGCCGATCTCTTTGGCCTCTACTATATTGCCGATGAGAAACTCGTGGAACTGGGACTCACGCCTGATTTGGAGGCCTATAAGTCGCAATATTATACCTATATGATGAACGGTCTGATGACACAACTCATCCGCATCCAGCCCGGCCACCAGATAGAGGAGGCCCACATGCGCAACCGTGCCCTGATTGCCCATTGGTGCTATGAGAACGGCGATGCCATCAGACTGGTGAAGCGTGAGGGCAAGACGTATGTGGAGATTACCGACTACGCCCAACTCCGCACCTTGATAGCCCGTCTGCTGGCAGAGGTGCAGCGCATCAAGAGCGAGGGCGACTACGAGGCAGCCCGCCTGCTGGTGGAGCGTTATGCCGTCAATGTCGACCCGGAACTCCATCAGGAGGTACTCAGCCGCTACGAGAAGTTGAACCTGGCGCCCTATAAGGGCTTCATCAACCCGATGCTGCTGCCCGTCTATGGGGCTGACGGCGAAGTGACCGACATCGAGGTCTACTATGGCGAACGCTATGCCGACCAGATGCTCCGCTATAGTCGGGAGTATGCCACCTTAATATAATTCGCGCGTGTATGGATATTCAGCAACAGGTCAGGGAGATCAAGCAGTCGTTCCGTCAGATGATGGACGGTGCCGTCGCCAAGTCGATGCGTGACAAGGGTGTCGACTACCACCTCAACTGGGGAGCCACCTTGCCCCGTCTTCGCGAGATGGCGGATGAGATTGGCCAGAACTACGACCTGGCGATTTCCCTCTGGAAAGAAGACATCCGTGAGTGTAAGATCCTGGCCACGATGCTGATGCCGCCCCAGGAGGTGCTGCCCGAGGTCATCGACATCTGGATGGAGCAGATTCCCACGCAGGAGATTGCCGAGCAGGCTGCCTTCAACCTCTTCCAGCATCTGCCGTACGCCCCCGAGAAGGCCTACACGTGGATCGCCTACGACAAGGAACTCTATCAACTCTGCGGCTTCCACATCCTGGCCCGCCTGTTTATGAACAAGCAGGAGCCAAACGAGCGTGGGCTCAACGAGTTCATCGACCAGGCACTCGTGGCGCTCCAAGGCCCCAGTCTCGCCGTCCGCAAGGCCGCCTTGGCAGCCATGAGACGGCTGGCAGAACTGGGACTCGTCTACGAGCGAATCGTAAAAAGTGCGCTAAAATCGGCTAATTTAGATTTTTTATAAATTATCTCGCACTTTTTCCCCTGAAAGTTAGTACCTTTGTGCGGTTTTCTGTGAACCGATACGAATTAGACTGATAAAGTATGATCAAAGTAGACGTCTGGAAAAGTGTGCTGCAGATACTTGACAGTTATCTTGAGATGAACAATCATCGCAAGACACCTGAACGTTATACTATCCTCAAGGCCATCTATAACATCGAAGGCCATTTCTCCCTCGAGGAACTCAGCGAGAAACTGGTGCGCGACTATAATTTCCCGGTCAGCCGCGCCACGCTCTACAATACGCTGAACCTCTTCCTCGAACTGCGGCTCGTCATCCGGCATCGTTTCCAAGGCTCTACCAAGTACGAGGCCTGCTACGACAACGCCAGCCACAGCCACCAGATCTGCACCGTCTGCGGAAAGGTGATCGAAGTGAAGTCGCCCGAACTGGCGGAAGCCATCGAGAAGATACACCTCTGGCGGTTCCGCAAGGATGGCTTCACGCTCTACATCTATGGCATCTGCAGCACCTGTCAGGCTAAGATTACCAAGAAGAAGAATTCGGCATTGAAGAAGAAATTAAAAACAGATAAGAAATGAAAACAGGTAAAGTTGACGTCCTGCTCGGCTTGCAGTGGGGCGATGAAGGTAAAGGCAAGGTGGTCGACGTGCTGACCCCGAAGTATGATGTGATAGCCCGCTTCCAGGGAGGCCCCAATGCTGGCCATACGCTGGAGTTCGAGGGCCAGAAGTACGTGCTGCGCTCCATCCCCTCTGGCATCTTCCAGGGCGGTAAGGTGAACATCATCGGCAACGGAGTCGTGCTGGCTCCGGATCTCTTTATGGACGAGGCCAAGGCCCTCGAGGCCAGCGGTCACGACCTGCACTCCCGTCTGCACATCTCGAAGAAGGCGCATCTCATCATGCCGACCCATCGTGTGCTCGATGCAGCCTACGAGGCTCAGAAGGGCAAGGACAAGGTGGGTACTACCGGTAAGGGCATCGGCCCGACCTATACCGACAAGGTGAGCCGTAATGGCCTGCGTGTGGGTGATATCCTCGAGAACTTCCCCGAGAAGTACGCCAAGGCAAAAGCCCGCCACGAGGCCATCCTGAAGTCACTCAACTTCGACTACGACATTGCCGAGGTGGAGAAGAAGTGGCTGGAGGGCATCGAGTATCTCCGCCAGTTCCAGATTGTGGATTCCGAGCACGAGATCAACAATATCCTCCGTGAGGGCAAGAGCATTCTCTGCGAGGGTGCCCAGGGTACGATGCTCGATGTCGACTTCGGCAGTTATCCGTTCGTCACCTCGTCTAATACCATCTGCGCCGGTGCTTGCACGGGTCTCGGCATCGGCCCCAACAAGATTGGTGAGGTCTATGGCATTATGAAGGCTTATTGCACACGTGTCGGAGCAGGCCCGTTCCCCACAGAGTTGTTCGACGAGACCGGCAAGCAGATCCGTGACCTCGGCCACGAGTATGGAGCCGTGACGGGTCGTGAGCGCCGTTGTGGCTGGATCGACCTCGTAGCCCTCAAGTATTCTATTATGGTAAATGGCGTCACCCAGTTGATTATGATGAAGAGCGACGTACTCGACGGCTTCGACACCATCAAGGCGTGTGTGGCCTACAAGCAGAACGGCCAGCAGATCGACTACTTCCCCTATAACATCGAGGACGGCATCGAGCCTGTCTATCAGGAACTTCCGGGCTGGAAGACGGATATGACCCAGTTCACTTCCGAAGACCAGTTCCCGAAGGCCTTCAAGGACTACATCAAGTTCCTCGAAGAGCAACTCGAGACGCCCATCGCAATCATCAGTATCGGTCCCGACCGTGACCAGACAATCGTTCGTAAATAATGGCACAGAAACCAAGTATTCCCAAAGGAACGCGCGACTTCGGCCCCTCAGAGATGGCCAAGCGCAACTATATCTTCGATACCATCAAGCAGGTGTATCAACTCTATGGCTTCCAGCAGATAGAGACGCCTGCGATGGAAACCCTTCAGACCCTGATGGGCAAGTACGGTGAGGAGGGCGACAAACTGCTCTTCAAGGTACTCAACTCTGGCGACTTCCTCTCGAAGTACAGCGAAGAAGACCTCGCCACGCTCAAGTCCCAGAACCCTAACAAGGTGGCTGCCCAACTCTGCGAGAAGGGTCTCCGCTACGACCTAACCGTGCCCTTCGCTCGCTATGTGGTGATGCATCGTGAGGAACTTCAGTTGCCCTTCAAGCGCTATCAGATGCAGCCTGTGTGGCGTGCCGATCGTCCGCAGAAAGGCCGCTATCGTGAGTTCTGGCAGTTTGATGGCGACATCGTCGGCTCCGACTCCCTGCTCAACGAGGTGGAACTGATGCAGATCATCGATACCGTCTTCACCCGCTTCGGCGTGCGTGTACAGATCAAGATCAACAACCGCAAGATCCTTACGGGTATTGCTGAGGTCATCGGGGCTGCCGATAAGATTGTGGACATCACCGTCGCCATCGACAAACTCGACAAGATCGGCCTCGACAATGTCAATCAGGAACTGCGTGAGGACGGACTGACCGAAGAGCAGATCCAGAAACTCCAGCCCATCATCTCCCTCGAAGGCACCAACGACGAGAAACTCAACACCATCGCCGAAGTCCTTGCATCGAGCGAGACCGGTCTCAAGGGTGTCGAGGAACTCCGCTATATCCTCTCCGCCCTCAGTCCTGTAAACGGCGGTAATTCCGCCGTCCTCCGCAACGAACTTCAACTCGACCTCACCCTGGCCCGTGGCCTCAATTATTACACAGGCGCCATCTTCGAGGTGAAGGCCCTCGACGTACAGATTGGCTCCATCACAGGCGGCGGTCGCTACGACAATCTGACGGGCATCTTCGGTATGCCGGGCATCTCTGGTGTCGGCATCTCCTTCGGCGTGGATCGCATCTACGACGTGCTCAACGCCCTCGACTGCTATCCCAAGGACGCTACCAACGGCACCCAGTTGCTCTTCATCAACTTCGGCGAGCGCGAGACGGCCTACTGTCTCCCCATCGTCGCCAAGGCCCGACAGGCTGGCATCCGTACGGAGATCTTCCCCGATGCGGCCAAGATGAAGAAGCAGATGTCATACGCCAATGCCAAGCAGATTCCCTTCGTCGCCCTTGCTGGTGAGAACGAGATTGCCCAGGGCAAGTTGACGCTTAAGAATATGGAAACGGGCGAACAGACGCTTGTCACGCCTGATGAACTGATAGAAACGATCTGCTTATGAAACTCTCCAGAACAATTCTTGCACTTGCATCAGTCCTGTTGCTAACCGCAGCAACACCCGACAAGACCACCACCATCTTCATCATCGGCGACTCTACCGCCGCAAACAAGGATCTCTCCAAAGGCAAGTTGGAACGAGGGTGGGGGATGGCCCTGCAATGCTTCTTCGACGACCATATCCTCGTCGACAATCACGCCGTCAACGGACGCTCCTCGCTCTCTTTCCTCAACGAAGGCCGTTGGGACAAGGTTCTGGAGAAGATGAAGCCAGGCGACTACGTCATCATCCAGTTCGGCCACAACGACGAGAAGGCCCCCAAGGATCGTCACACCGACCCAGGCTCCACTTTCGACTACAATCTGGCCAAGTATGTGCGTGAGACCCGTGAGCATGGCGGCATACCCGTGCTGATGAACTGCGTGGTGCGCCGCAACTTCTTCGTTCAGGCGCCTGAGGTTGCTGACGACGAACTGCTTCGTACCTCCACCTTCAAGGATGGTGTCAAGATGGTTGAGGGCGACTCGCTCATCGACACCCACGGACTCTATCGTGTGGCGCCCCGTGACGTGGCCCAGCGCATGAACGTCCACTTCGTCGATGCCAACCAGATCACCCACGACCTCGAGCAGGGCTTGGGGACTGAAGCCTCGAAGAAACTTCACATGTGGTATCTGCCAAATACGGAACCGACCGAGCCGAAGGGCAAGCAGGACAATACACATTATAATATATATGGTGCCCACCAGGTGGCTCGTCTGCTGGCCGATGCCCTTTGCGAGGAGATTCCCCTCCTGAAGGCCTATCGTACAGAGGCCGACATCACCGTCGACCGTCTGGGTCGTGGCGAGTATATGAACCTGGCCGATGCCGTTGCGGCTGCCCAGGCTTCGTCAAAGGCTGAGACCACCATCCAGATTCTGGGTGGCGAGTGGGAGCGTCCCCAACTGCCGAAGAAGTCGCGCATCCGCTTTATCCTCCGTCAGGGAGCCACGTGGAAATAATCTGCTGATAATAATCAGTCGTCAATGTAGTCAACCTTGACCACGATCACGCGAATCTTTTGGTCGTCGGTATCGTTGGCTACTTTGGCAATATGCCAGTCGCCGGGGAAGAAGATGAAGAACTCATCGGGCGTGGAGTCGAGGAAACGGGCCTTGTCCACGTTGTACCAGTAGTGCACCACGTCGTCTTTCCAGGCACAGTTGGGCTTGCTCGTCAGGTGGTCGATGATGCCGAAGCGCTCGATGCCCTTCACCACCCATTGGAAGTCGATGTGGTGGAAGTGGCTCTCGCTCTGACGCTTCTCCAGGGGACCGTTCTGCGAGTCCTCCACGCTGGCCACGAGTTTCGTGCCGGGGATGGGGTGCTTGCCCTTGGGGATGGCCAGCAGGTCGGTCTCTTGCAGCCAGCGGAACATCGTCTGCCATTGCTCAGGATTCTTCTGATACTGACGGTAGAACTCCACGGCGTTAACCGACTCGTGGGCCGAGGCCTTGTCGAATCCCTGTCGCCAGATTCCCTTCTTCACCCACTTCTGGGCCTTCTTTACCAGCGCCTTGTCGCTATACTCACGGGTGTACAGTCCCTGTGCCGACACGCCCAGCGTCAGCACCAGCATCATGATGATCGTTGAAAGTCTTTTCATATCGCTCTGATTTTGTTTTAGTTCGTTTCGTCTGCAAAGGTACAAAATATTTCTTTAGACGTCGTATAAATTGCGAATTATTTCATTCAAAAACTTGCGGGAGTAGTTTTTTCTCCGTATCTTTGCAGTCGATGAATATTTTATTAACTAAAGCAAATACGATATGAAGAAAAAGTTTATCTGCGCCGTTTGTGGATATATCTACGAAGGCGACGCCGCTCCCGAGAAGTGTCCCATCTGTAAGGCTCCCGCCTCGAAGTTCTCTGAACTGAAGGAAGATGCCGAGATGACCTATGCGACCGTTCACAAGATTGGCGACGGCAAGCCCGAGGGCGTAAGTGAGGAGATGATTCAGGACCTGCGCAACCACTTTAATGGTGAGTGCGGCGAGGTGGGTATGTATCTGGCGATGGCTCGCCAGGCTGATCGCGAGGGCTATCCCGAGATTGCCGAGGCCTTCAAGCGCTATGCTTTCGAGGAGGCCGACCACGCCTCTCGTTTCGCTGAGTTGCTGGGCGAGTGCGTATGGGACACCAAGACCAATCTGGAGAAGCGTGCTGCCGCCGAGGCTGGTGCCTGCGAGGACAAGTTCCGCATCGCCAAGAACGCCAAGGCTGCCGGCTTCGATGCCATCCACGATACCGTTCACGAGATGGCCAAGGACGAGGCTCGCCACGGTGCCGGCTTCGCCGGACTGCTGAAGCGCTACTTCGGCAAGTAAGCATTTGCGAAGCAGAAATGCAATAAATCGCGTTAAAATCCGTTTTATACTCAGTATGAAGCGGATTTTCTTTTTTATCTCGATAGTGATTGCGCTGGTGAGTTGTCAGGACGATAATCAGTTCTCGACGGCCAGCGGTTTGCGCCTGACGCTCCCGGCTGACACGCTGGAGATGGACACGGTATTCTCAAGGACGGCCTCGAAGACCTATACCTTCTGGGTGTTCAACCACCACGATGAGGGCATCCGGCTGAGCAACGTCCGCCTGGCCAGGCGCAATCAGACGGGCTTCCGCGTCAACGTCGACGGCTCTTATCTCGACAATTCGAACGGCTCGCAGGTGAACGACCTCGAAATACGCCGCAAGGACTCGCTGCTGGTCTTCGTGGAACTGACGCCCGCCGAGACGATGCAACTCGAGCCGAAGCCTGTGGAGGACTATCTGGTGTTCACCCTCGAGAACGGCGCGGAGCAGCGCATCCTGCTGCAAGCCTGGGCCTGGGATGCCGAGCGCATCGACAGGCTGACCGTGACCGCTGACACGCTTATAGAATCCAGGAAACCCGTTGTGGTGATGGGGGGCATCGAGGTGGCCGAAGGGGCTACGCTGACCCTGCGCAACACCACGCTCTACTTCCACGACAAGGCCGGTATGGAAATAGCGGGCACGCTCCGGATGGACAGTTGCACCCTGCGAGGCGACCGTCTCGACCGTATGTTTGCCTATCTGCCCTACGACCGTGTGAGCGGCCAATGGGGTGGGGTACGATTCCTTCAGACTTCTACGGATAATGTGCTGACGCGCACGGAGATACGCAATGCTTCAGCAGCCGTTGTGTGCGACTCGGCAGCCATCGACACCCTCCGGCCTCGCCTGACGATGGAGGGCTGTATTGTCCATAATGCCGAAGGGTCTGGCGTCGAGGCCGTGAATACCTATATAATATTAAATAGGTGTCAACTCACCAATACCGAGGGCTACTGTCTGGCCATCCACGGCGGCAAGGCCCTGATCGACCATTGCACGCTGGCCCAGTTCTATCCCTTCTCCGCCGACCGCGGGGCAACGCTCTATTTCAGCAACAGTTGGCTGGGCTATACCCTCCCGCTTCAACTCTCCTGTGTGGGCAGCATCGTGACGGGCTACGGCGACGATGTGGTGGAGGGCAAGCAGGCCGATGACGAGACGGTACCATTCGACTATCAGTTCTCTAACACCCTCCTCCGCACGCCCAAGGTAGAGGACGAGACCCTCATCGCCCGCTTTGCCGAGATCATCTGGGAAACGCCCAAGGACAGCATTCAGGGCAAGCAGCACTTCAAGGTCATCGATGAGGATAACCTCTACTACGACTTCCACCTCGATTCCCTCTCCACCGCCCAGGGCCTCGGTTGCTACTAATAATATAATTTAAGGTACGCGCACGCGCGAGTGAGAACAATATGCCAAACACTTTGAAAAGATGCTCCGCAGCATCTGAAAACAGGCTCCATTTCATCGGAAAAGATGCTCCATTGTACCCTCAAAACAGGCTCCATAATCGCGCTATGGAGCCTGTTTTCGGATAGTTTGGCGTATCTTTTCCGATGCCACGGAGCATCTTTTTCGATCGATTCCTTGTTTGTTTCAAAAATAATGCCTATCTTTGCAGCGGTGTTGAAAGAGGATGTTAGAAAGCAATTGTTTCGTAAACTGAAGAAAGAGAATTGCTTCTGGTCTTACGATATATCGAAAATGGAATCCATTTCCGACGAATCACTTATTGAATATGTTCTCTTATATCTTGACATTGACGACATCAACAAACTCTTCCCTCTTTTTGGATATAAGAAGGTTAAGCGTGTATGGCTGGATCGCGTTGCACCCCAGGGAGCAATGTTCAGACCATACAATATACTCTATGCCTGGTATTATTTTGGGGCCAAGCACCCAGAGGCCTATGTCAAGAGCATTGAGACCCGACACATGAACCGCATAATGGCTGCTTGATTATTATGGAACGTTCAAAATCTTTGGCTCCACATACGGGAGAAGTGTTTGAAGCAATTTCCAAACTGGAATGCATCAAACCGTTTACACTTGTTGGGGGAACGGCTCTGTCATTGCAAATTGAGAAACGACAGAGTGAAGACTTGGACTTTATGAAGTGGCTGGCCAAACGGAATGAAAAGCCAGAAGTCGACTGGCCATCTATCAAGAAAGAACTTGAGAGTATTGGCAGTATTAAAGACTATGAGGTTGGAGGATTTGATTACGTGTCTTTCAACTTTGAAGGAGTAAAGTTATCATTCTATGCTGCTCCCAGAAAAGAGGTACCTTCTATGAAGAGAATTCCATATCTCAACAACCTACACCTGGCTGATATAGAATCTATAGGTGCCATGAAAATGGAGGCGATGCTTCGGCGTTCAAAATTCAGGGACTATTATGACATTTATTCAATATTGAAAGAAGGTGGAGATATCAACAAGATGATAGCCGCTGCTGTTGAACATTCAGACCATAAGTTACGAACACGTGGTTTGCTCAATATGCTGACGACAGGTAAGTATTTCATTAAAGAAAAAGGATTTGAGGAGTTGAACCCTGTTTATGACATTTCTCCCAATGAAATTCAAGAATACATCAAGGCAAAACTCATTGAAGCCAAACAGGATTAATCTGTGCCAATCTGTGAAATCTGTGGCTCATTTCATACACCCAGGCAAGGATTTTATACAATTTCCTTGCCCATTTTCTTGTTTGTTTCAAAAATAATGCCTATCTTTGTGCCCGATAAAGATATTAAGATGGAAGTTGTATTAACAAGAACGGACAATGATATTGTGGAAACATATTGGAAAATGCTTTCCACTTTGAGTAGGACGGTGAAACTGAAATTAGCCTCCAAACTGACTAATGCAGTTCTCGAAGAAGAGTCAAAAGAGGTAGTTCCCACTCATTATAGAAAGGCAAGGATTGTCAGAAAAGCCTGTACCGTCCCTACAGACAAAGAATTGGAAATGCGTTTTGCCAATTTGGAAATGCCAGCAGGCCCAGAGGATGATGTCCTCTGGCAAGATGTGATTAACTCCAATTCAGGAAAGACAATTAAACCAATAGAGAAATGGCTGTAAGTAAGGTTGCACATCGCGAAATAGTAGAAGTACCATATCAATTGCCCGATGGCAGTATAAAGCCGCATATGGCATTGGTGTTGTCCACAGAAAAACTGCAATTGGCAGAAGATGGGATGTTCTACGCTGTTCTTATTTCCTCTAAGAATCTGAATCCAGACTTCACAATGGAGATTCGTAATGAGTGGCTTAGCAAACCATTGTCAAAACAGTCCTATTTTGTAACCCACATTGTGTCTTATTACCGCACAGACGAAGTAATTCAGTCTTTTAACAATTTTGTGAAGCAGCAGTACTTCGATGCCATAATTAATAAGGTTATCCTTAGTATGTTTGATATTGAGTTGGAGTAATCCAAAGTCAGTGTAAATCAGTGCCATCAGTAAGATCTGTGGCTCATTTCATACACCCATACAAGGATATTTCTTTATGTGTCCTATTAAAGAAACACGCCATAGTACTTTGCTACTTATTACGATATCTTTTGATATCTTTTATTTTTTTTTGCTTCGAATGAGTTATAATTAGAAAATAATTCGACCTGTACGGTTGAAAAGTGACTACAGAAGTAATATCCCGCCTCATTTCTCGTTAT
>FLNX01003635.1_pt1 | contig 32445 bp, 30 predicted proteins | sample 1140341 | NCBI WGS metagenome assembly FLNX01 (sample SAMEA3878208, study PRJEB12797) | bioreactor metagenome | biome: Moose rumen | place: Sweden | collected 2011-10 | reverse complement strand
CCTGCTGCTTGAACAGCGTGCGCTGCGCCTGCTGCGCCTCGGTGCGCGGGTTGTGCACATAGCGCTGGTAGGCGCGCATGCAGCACTTGCCGTTCCACATATATCCCACAGCGGTGCCGAGGCGTCCGCTGAAAGGTCCCAGGTAACCCATTGAAAACTTGGCCATAAGATGCTATTTTATTGTTATCGACTACATACAATAACGTTGTTTTCCACTTATTATTGCCTACTAAAGAAAATTTTATCAAGCAGAGGACAAGGAGAGGATTAGGAGATGAGTAGGAGTTAGTGCGGCTTAGTAGCTTATTTTCAGGGCAGTGTAGGTGGGCCTTCTATGGCTTCTATGGTTTCTATAGCTTCTATAGCTTCTATAGCCTCTATAGCTTCTATAGCTTCTATAGCCTCTATAGCTTCCAGTTCTTCTGGGCCTGCGCAGGCAGTCCCAGAAAACCGCAATACTCTGGTGCTCTGAGCATTACAGCGACAATCCTGCTGCAATCACTTGAAACTCAACAATATGTGAATTGCTGTCTAAAGTGCACCCAAAATCAGCTTTGTGGGCAGTGGAATATGGCGTTGTTGCAGGGTGTAGAGAGAGGTGCAGACAAAAAATTGTTAATACCGACAGTCGTGATTTACAATAGTTTGCAATATTTTTTCAACAAAAGAAGAAAAAAAACTTTGCCAGTATCGGAAAAAGTAGTATTTTTGCACTCCGATTTGAGAAAAAGAAAGTTGTTTGAAAGGTTGAATAAAGCCGATGTAACTCAGTTGGTAGAGTAGCTGATTTGTAATCAGCCTGTCGGGGGTTCGAGTCCCTTCATCGGCTCGATGTCCCGCGCAAACAGCGGTTACATCGAAGTAGGGGGAGTCGCATAGCGGCAATTGCAACAGACTGTAAATCTGTCCTCGGAAGAGTTCGGTGGTTCGAGTCCACCCTCCCCCACGAAATGCCGAGACTTCAACAGGCGGAAGTAGCTCATTTGGTAGAGCGATAGCCTTCCAAGCTATAGGTGGCGGGTTCGAGCCCCGTCTTCCGCTCCATGAAGCGGTGACACGCCGGACAGCCCCACCGCCCAGACAAGCAAGGCACTCCGAATCAGAGAGTGAGTGTAGAGGAACAAGCCGCAGTAGCTCAGTGGTAGAGCGCTTCCTTGGTAAGGAAGAGGTCACGAGTCCGACTCTCGTCTGTGGCTCTCTTTTTATGCAACAGCATAGAAGGAAAAACGACAAAAGCAGAGGACGAAAGCGTTGAGCCCACGCCCTCTTTGAACGTGAAAGAAAGTAAACAATATCAACTGTTAACATTTAATACGTATTAAACAATGGCAAAAGAAAAATTCGATCGTTCCAAACCGCACGTCAACATCGGCACTATCGGCCACGTTGACCACGGCAAGACCACTCTGACCGCCGCCATCACCAAGGTGCTGGCCGAGAAGGACCCCACCCTCGCTGAGATCAAGTCCTTCGACTCCATCGACTCGGCTCCCGAAGAGAAGGAGCGCGGTATCACCATCAACACCGCTCACGTCGAGTATCAGACCGCCACGCGTCACTATGCTCACGTCGACTGCCCGGGTCACGCCGACTATGTGAAGAACATGGTTACCGGTGCTGCCCAGATGGACGGTGCCATCCTCGTTGTGGCCGCCACCGACGGTCCCATGCCCCAGACCCGTGAGCACATCCTGCTCGCCCGTCAGGTCGGCGTTCCCCAGCTCGTCGTCTTCCTCAACAAGTGCGACCTTGTTGACGATCCCGAGCTGCTCGACCTCGTCGAGATGGAAGTCCGCGAGCTCCTCAGCTCCTACGACTTCGATGGCGACAACATCCCCATCATCCGTGGTTCCGCCCTCGCCGCTCTGAACGGCGAAGACCCCAACGGTATGGGCGTCACCGCCGTCAACGCCCTTATGGACGCTGTCGACACCTGGATCCCCCTGCCCACCCGCGCTGTGGATAAGGACTTCCTGATGCCCATCGAGGACGTCTTCTCCATCACCGGCCGCGGCACCGTCGCCACTGGCCGTATCGAGACCGGCGTCATCCACACTTCCGACCCCGTCGACATCATCGGTATGGGTGCCGAGAAGCTGAAGAGCGTCGTCACCGGCGTCGAGATGTTCCGCAAGATCCTCGACGAAGGTGAGGCCGGCGACAACGTCGGACTGCTGCTCCGCGGTATCGACAAGAACGAGATCCGTCGTGGTATGGTCATCGCCAAACCCGGTTCGGTGAAACCCCACCACAAATTCGAGGCTGCTGTCTATATCCTGAAGAAGGAAGAAGGCGGTCGTCACACCCCGTTCCACAACAACTACCGTCCGCAGTTCTACTTCCGTACCACCGATGTGACCGGCACCATCCAGCTGCCCGAAGGCCGCGAGATGGTCATGCCTGGCGACAACCTGACGATCACCGTCGATCTTATCGCCGACATCGCCCTGAACGAGAACCTGCGCTTCGCTATCCGCGAGGGTGGCCGCACCGTCGGTTCGGGTCAGGTGACCAAGATCATCGAATAAGACAGTTTGACGGTTATTGGCCACATCCTGTCCGGCAGGCCCGGGCCAATAACCTCAACAGGGGCATAGTTAAATGGTATAATGGCGGTCTCCAAAACCGTGGTTGGGAGTTCGATTCTCTCTGCCCCTGCCAAGATAAAGAAAGATACATTAAACTAGTTTAGAGAAATATCAACCATGTCAAAGTTTGGTGATTATGTGAAGTCGAGCTACGACGAACTGGTGCACAAGGTGTCGTGGCCCACTTGGAAGGAACTGCAGAGCAGCGCCATAGTGGTTGCTGTTGCTGCCATCGTCATTGCCTTGATTGTCTTCGTGATGGATGTCCTGTTCGGTGTCCAGTCGTGGGGATGGAAAGGCGTACTTGGATACTTCTATTCAATCTTTGGATAATAACGCGCTGTCCGCCTCTCATCACAACGTACGACGGCCTTGCTTCCCAAAACTCATTATTTTGAGTCCGTCGAGCGGAGTGGCAGAAGGTGCGTGAGTCCATGGTATGGATAATGTATATTTTCACTGTCCTTTTTCACACAACAAAAGATGGAACAGCAGGAGAAAAAATGGTATGTCGTCCGCGCAATAGGCGGCAAGGAGAAAAAAGCCAAAGAGTACATCGAAAGCGAGATGGCCAAACGAGGCTGGTCTGACGATGTGCCGACCGTGCTTATCCCTACCGAGCAGGTGGTGGCTATCCGCAACGGGAAGAAGGTGGTCAAGGACCGCAACTATTTCCCGGGGTATGTCATCATCGAGGCCAACCTGCGCGACGAGATCATCCCGGTGATCCAGAACCTGCCCAATGTGCTTGACTTCCTCCGCGAACGCGAAGGCAAGCCGATACCCATGCGTCAGGCCGAGATCAACCGTATCCTGGGCAAGATGGATGCACAGGTCGACAGTGCCGAGATGATGGAGCGATTCATCGTCGGCGAGAACGTCAAAGTCATCGACGGCCCGTTCAACAGTTTTGTCGGTGTGGTCGAGGAGGTCAACGAAGAAAAGCGCAAACTGACTGTCACGGTCAAGATTTTCGGACGCAGGACCCCCCTCGAGCTGAGTTTCTCGCAAGTGGAGAAAGAGCAGTAAACAGAAATCAACTAACCTAATTAAAACTGATCGCAAATGGCAAAAGAAGTTGCAGGATTGATTAAACTGCAAATCAAAGGTGCTGCCGCGAACCCCGCCCCCCCTGTAGGACCGGCACTCGGTGCGAAGGGTGTTAACATCATGGAGTTCTGCAAGCAGTTCAATGCCCGTACGCAGGATCAGGCTGGCAAGGTTGTGCCGGTCATCATCACTGTCTATACGGACAAGTCCTTTGACTTTGTAATCAAGACTCCTCCTGTCGCTGTCCAGTTGAAAGAGATGTCCAAGGCGCAGAAAGGCTCCGGCGAGCCCAACCGCGTGAAGGTCGCCTCTGTGACCTGGGAGCAGGTGCGCCAGATTGCCGAAGCCAAGATGCCCGACCTCAACTGCTTCACCGTTGAGAGTGCCATGAGCATGGTGGCCGGCACTGCCCGCAGCATGGGTATCACCGTTACGGGTGAGAATCCGCTAAAGAAGTAAACAGAAGTTAGTAACAGTGGTAGCATCAGTAGCCCGAACAGCGAAAATGCGTTGACCACAAAAACCAAAAGAAATGGCTAAACTTACCAAAAAACAGAAAGAGGCTATCGCCAAGTTCGACGCCAGCAAGGTCTACTCGCTCGAGGAGGCCGTCGACATCGTGAAGAAGATAACCTTCACCAAGTTCGACGCCTCTGTCGACATCGACGTGCGCCTTGGTGTTGACCCGCGCAAGGCCAACCAGATGGTGCGCGGCAGTGTCACGCTGCCCCACGGCACCGGCAAAACCGTCCGCGTCCTCGTGCTCTGCACCCCGGACAAGGAAGAGGAAGCCAAAGCCGCCGGCGCCGACTACTACGGCCTCGACGAGTACATCGACAAGATCAAGAAAGGTTGGACCGACGTCGACGTCATCATCACCATGCCCAGCTGCATGCCCAAGATTGGCGCCCTCGGACGCATCCTCGGTCCCCGCGGCCTGATGCCCAACCCGAAGACCGGCACCGTCACCATGGAGGTCGGCAAAGCCGTCCAGGAAGCCAAGGCCGGCAAGATCGACTTCAAGGTCGACAAGTTCGGTATCATCCACACCGCTGTCGCCAAGTGCTCGTTCGACAACCAGAAGATTGTCGACAACGCCCGCGAGGTGCTCCAGATGATCATCAAGCTCAAACCGTCGGCTGCCAAGGGCACCTACGTCAAGAGCATCGCCATCTCCAGCACGATGAGCCCCGGCGTCAAGGTCGACACCAAAGCCGCTACTCTGTAGTCCAATTTAATTAAGAAGAGACATTATGAGAAAAGAACTGAAAGACCAACACATTGATGCTCTCTGCGAGGAAATCAAGGCATATCCGGGTCTGTACATTGCCGACATCGGAGGCCTGAACTCGGTACAGACCAGCAAGCTGCGTCGTGCCGCTTTCCGCAAGGAGGTCAAGCTGGAGGTTGTCAAGAACACCCTGCTTATCAAGGCACTGGAGAAGACCGGTTTCGACTATTCGGAACTCTTCCCCGTCATCAAGGGTGAGACCGCCATAATGCTTTCGAACACCAACAATGCACCTGCCAAACTGATAAAGGACTTCCGTGCCGCCGACAAGAACGCCACCAAACCCGTTCTGAAAGGCGCCTATGTCGAGGAGTGCTTCTATGTCGGCGCCGAGCATCTGGACGAGCTTGTCAACATCAAGTCGAAGAACGAGCTCATTGCCGACGTTGTGGCTATGCTGCAGTCGCCGTTCCAGAACGTGCTCTCGCAGCTGCAGTCGGGCAGCAATACCATTACCGGTGTGCTGAAAACTTTGGAGGAACGCGCCTAAGACGCAAAACAACGGGGTGACGGCCGACCCCACACAGAAGAAAAGGCCGCAAGAACAATAAATTAAAAAACAAAACATTAAAAACAAAATAGTCATGGCAAACATTGAAGCTATTGCTGAAGAACTGGTTAACCTTACCGTTAAAGAAGTTAAAGAACTTGGTGACCTCCTGAAGGAGAAGTACGGCATCGAGCCCGCCGCCGCCGCTGTCGCAGTCGCCGCTGCCCCCGCCGCCGGTGCCGCCGCCGCCGCCGAGGAGAAGACCTCGTTCGACGTCATCCTGAAGGGTGTTCCCGACATGACGAAGAAACTCGCCGTCGTGAAGGCTGTCAAGGATATGGCCAGCCTGGGTCTGAAGGAGTCCAAGGAACTCGTCGACAACGCCCCCAAACCCGTCAAGGAAGGTGTCTCGAAGGACGAGGCTGAGAGCCTGAAGAAAGCCCTCGAAGAAGCCGGTGCCGAAGTCGAGGTCAAGTAACGTGTAGGGTAGTAACCGCTACCTATACCTGCGAGGAATAGGGCCTCCGGACCATCCGGAGTGCCTATTCCTTGTTGCTGTGGAATAAAGTTCCGCAGACAGAACGGTATCCTCCACGCGCCCACAGACAGGGCTGCACGCTAAATGAACGCCAGCAATTATTGTACACGATTAATTTTTATATAGTACCTTGGCAAAAACCGAACCCACAGTAGTAAATTTCGCGTCGGTACGCAAATTTGACTATCCGGATTTCCTTGACATCCAGGTTAAGTCGTTCAAGGATTTCTTCCAGATTGAGACCAATCCCGACAACCGTCTGGACGAGGGGTTGTACAAAGTGTTCAGGGAGAATTTCCCCATCACAGATGCGAGAAATAATTTCGAGCTCGAATTTCTTGACTATTACATCGATCCTCCGCGCTATTCCATCGAGGAGTGCATCGAGCGTGGCCTTACCTACAGCGTCCCGCTGAAGGCCAAAATGAAGCTGAGCTGCAAGGACCCGGACAACGAGGACTTCCAGACGATAGAGCAGCATGTCTATCTCGGCATGATTCCGTACATGACGCCGAAGGGAACCTTCGTCATCAACGGCGCCGAGCGTGTCGTAGTCTCCCAGCTGCACCGTTCCCCGGGTGTGTTCTTTGGCACACAGTTCCATTCGAACGGCACCCAGCTGTACTCGGCCCGTATCATCCCGTTCAAAGGTTCATGGATGGAGTTCACGACCGATATAAACAACGTGATGTATGCTTATATCGACCGTAAGAAGAAACTGCCTATCACCACGTTGCTGCGTGCCATCGGATTTGAGTCGGACAAGGACATACTCGACATCTTCGAGTTGGCCGAGGAGGTGAAGGCGACCCGCAACAACCTGAAGAAGGTCATTGGCAAACAGCTTGCGGCACGCGTTGTCGAGACATGGACCGAAGACTTTGTCGACGAGGACACCGGCGAGGTGGTCTCGATGGAACGTACCGACGTGGTCATCGAACGCGACGTCGAGCTTACCGAGGAGCATATAGAGAAGATACTGGAGCTTGACATCAAGTCTATCCTCATCAAGGCTGAAGACAAGGACGGTATCGACTACTCGGTCATCTACAACACGCTGAAGAAGGATACTGCGAACAACTCGAAGGAAGCCTGCGAGTTCATCTATCGCCAGCTCCGCAATGCCGAACCTCCCGACGAGGAGATGGCCCGCAGTATCATCGAGAAGCTGTTCTTCTCGGAGAAGCGCTATGACCTTGGCGATGTGGGACGTTACAGAATCAACACCAAGCTGGGTCTCACCGTGCCCACCAATGTCAGGGTGCTCACGAAAGAGGATATCACATCGATTATCAAATATCTTGTTGAGCTGATAAACCAGAAGGCCGAGGTCGACGATATCGACCATCTGTCGAACCGCCGCATCCGCACGGTAGGCGAACAGCTCTCCAACCAGTTCGGAGTGGGTCTTGCCCGCATGTCGCGCACCATCCGCGAGAGGATGAATGTACGCGACAACGAGGTGTTCACCCCCACCGAGCTTATCAATGCAAAGACGTTGTCGTCGGTCATCAACTCGTTCTTCGGCACCAACCAGCTGAGCCAGTTTATGGACCAGACCAACCCGCTGGCCGAGTTGACGCACAAACGCCGTATCTCTGCCCTCGGTCCGGGAGGCCTCTCGCGTGAGCGTGCCGGTTTCGAGGTGCGCGACGTGCACTACACACACTACGGACGTCTCTGCACCATCGAGACCCCTGAAGGTCCGAACATCGGTCTTATCTCGTCGCTCTGTGTGTATGCCAAAATCAACGAGCTTGGCTTCATCGAGACACCCTACCAGCGTGTCGTCGACGGCCAGGTGCAGATTGGCGAACCTCCGATATATCTGTCTGCCGAGGCAGAGGAGAACAAGACGGTGGCACAGGCCACCACGCCACAGGACGAGGAAGGTCGCATCACCGAGACGCGTGTCAAGGCACGCCGTCAAGCCGACTTCCCGATAGTGTCGTCGGACGAGATTGACTTGATCGACATCGCCTCGAACCAGATTGCATCTATCGCAGCATCGCTGATTCCTTTCCTGGAACACGACGATGCCAACCGTGCCCTTATGGGTTCGAACATGATGCGCCAGGCTGTGCCGCTGCTCAACCCCGAGATACCTATAGTGGGCACCGGCATAGAAGAGGCTGTTGCACACGACAGCCGTGTGCTGCTCAACGCCGAAGCCGACGGTGTGGTAGAGTATGTCGACTCCACCAAGATCGTCATCCGCCACAACCGTACCGAGAAGGAACGCCTTGTCTCTTTCGACGACGACGTGAAGGAATACCGCCTGACAAAATACCAGCGCACGAACCACTCCACCGCCATCAACCTCCGTCCTATCGTCAAGAAGGGCGACAAGGTCAAGAAAGGCCAGGTGCTTTGCGAGGGCTATGCCACACAAGGCGGCGAACTGGCCCTGGGCCGCAACATGATGGTGGCGTTCATGCCTTGGAAGGGGTATAACTTCGAGGATGCTGTCGTCATCTCGGAGCGTGTCGTCCGCGAGGACATCTTCACGTCGGTACACGTCGAGGAGTTCACCCTCGAGGTGCGCGAGACGAAACGTGGCAACGAAGAGCTCACCCGCGACATTCCCAATGTCGGCAACGAAGCCACCAAGGACTTGGACGAGAACGGCATCATACGTATCGGCGCCGAGGTCAAGGAGGGCGACATCCTTATCGGAAAAATCACCCCGAAGGGCGAGTCGGATCCCACACCGGAAGAGAAGCTTCTGCGGGCCATCTTTGGCGACAAGGCCGGCGACGTCAAGGACGCTTCGCTGAAGGTGCCGCCGTCGCTGCATGGCGTGGTGATCGACAAGAAGCTGTTTGCCCGTGTCATCCGCGACCGCAAGGCGAAAGCCAAGGAGAAAGAGCTGCTTGCCAAGCCCGAGGAGGAGTTCCGTCTCGAATGTGAGGAGCTCAAGGAGAAACTCATCTCCCGTCTGCTCGTCATCCTCAACGGGAAGGTCTCCAACGGTGTGTATACCAACCATCGCGAGGAGCTTATCCCCAAGAAGGTAAAGTTCTCGGCCAAGACACTCAAGAACCTGGACTACACCGAGGTGAGTCCCAACAAATGGACGACCGACAAGGACACCAACGAACTGATAAAAGAACTCCTGAACAATTATAACATCAAGTACCGCGAGATTTCGGGTCGCTTCACGCGTAACAAGTTTGCGCTTACGGTTGGCGACGACCTGCCCAGCGGCATTGTCCAGATGGCCAAGGTGTATGTCGCCATGAAACGCAAGCTGCGTATCGGCGACAAGATGGCCGGACGCCACGGCAACAAGGGTATCGTCTCGAAGATTGTCCGCAGCGAGGATATGCCGTTCTTGGCAGACGGCACGCCTGTCGACATAGTGCTGAACCCGCTCGGTGTGCCTTCGCGAATGAACCTTGGCCAGATTTACGAGACTGTCCTTGGCTGGGCCGGCAAGAAGCTTGGCAAGAGGTTCAAGACGCCGATCTTTGACGGTGCCACGCTGGAGCAGATCAACGGATATATGCGCGAGGCGGGGTTGCCCGAGAACGGACGCACCTACCTCTATGACGGTGAGACCGGCGAGCGCTTTGACCAGCCTGCCACTGTCGGCTATATCTACTATCTCAAGCTGCATCACATGATTGACGACAAGATGCATGCCCGTTCGATCGGACCATACTCGCTCATCACGCAGCAGCCTCTTGGCGGCAAGGCCAACTTCGGCGGACAGCGTTTCGGCGAGATGGAGGTATGGGCACTTGAAGCATACGGCGCATCGCATGTGCTTCAGGAAGTGCTGACGGTGAAGTCGGACGATGTGATGGGACGTGCCAAGGCCTATGAGTCTATTGTCAAGGGTGACAATATGCCGGTGTCTGGCATTCCCGAGTCGTTCAATGTGCTCGTGCATGAGATACGTGGCCTTGGATTAGAGGTGACTTTCGATTAAATAATGTTCAATAACTTTTAGGAGAACATGGCTTTTAAACAAGAATCACAGTTAAAGACCGATTTCAACTCGATTACTATCAGCCTGGCGTCGCCTGAGTCTATCAAGCGCCGTTCGTATGGCGAAGTGACCAAGCCAGAAACCGTCAATTACCGTACATATAAGCCTGAGCGCGACGGCTTGTTCTGCGAGCGCATATTCGGACCTACACGCGACTGGGAGTGCCACTGCGGCAAGTACAAACGTATCCGCTACAAGGGTATTGTCTGCGACCGTTGCGGCGTCGAGGTCACCGAGAAGAAGGTGCGTCGCGAGCGTATGGGACATATCGAACTGGTGGTGCCTGTTGCACACATCTGGTTCTTCCGTTCGCTCCCCAACAAGATTGGCACGCTGCTCAACATCCCGTCGAAGAAGCTCGACCAGGTGATTTACTATGAGAAATACATAGTGATGCAACCTGGCAAAGCCGTCTTGAACGAGATGCCGGTACAAAGTTCGATTTGCTGACGGAGGAAGATTACTACAACATTGTGGAAAGTCTGCCCGAAGGCAATGACCAGCTGCCTGACACCGACCCCGACAAGTTTGTCGCCGGCATGGGTGCCGAGGCTTTGCAGAAGCTCCTCATCGAACTGGACCTCGACAAGCTGTCGTATGACCTGCGAGCCAAAGCGTCGCGCGAGACGGCTGTGGCACGCAAACAGGAGGCTCTTAAGAGATTGAATGTCATCGAGTCGTTCAGAGAGTCGCAACGTGCTATGCAGGCACGCGGCATGGACAACCGTCCGGAATGGATGATATTGAGTATCATCCCTGTCATCCCGCCCGACCTGCGGCCGTTGGTCCCGCTCGATGGCGGTCGTTTCGCCACCTCCGACATCAACGAGCTGTACCGTCGTGTCATCATCCGCAACAACCGACTGAAGAGACTCTTCGAGATAAAGGCCCCGGAGGTTATCATGCGCAACGAGAAGCGCATGCTTCAGGAGGCTGTCGACTCGCTCTTCGACAACAGCCGCAAGGTGTCGAGTGTGAAGAGCGACAGCAACCGTGCACTCAAGTCGCTCTCGGACGCCCTCAAGGGCAAGCAAGGCCGCTTCCGTCAGAATCTGCTCGGTAAGCGTGTCGACTATTCCGGACGTTCGGTCATTGTCGTCGGTCCCGAGCTGAGGATGCATGAGTGCGGCTTGCCAAAGGATATGGCAGCCGAGCTGTTCAAACCGTATGTCATCCGCAAACTGCTTGAGCGCGGTCTGGTGAAGACCGTCAAGAGCGCAAAGCGCATCGTCGACCGCAAGGAGCCTGTGGTGTGGGAGATACTGGAGAATATCCTCAAAGGGCACCCCATACTGCTCAACCGTGCACCTACGCTGCACCGTCTCGGTATACAGGCATTCCAGCCCCGTCTGGTCGAGGGCAAGGCCATCCGTCTGCACCCGCTTGTTTGTACCGGCTTCAACGCCGACTTCGACGGCGACCAGATGGCTGTGCACGTGCCTATGGGCAATGCGGCCATACTGGAGGCACAGATACTGATGCTCTCCACGCACAACATCCTCAACCCTGCCAACGGCGCCCCTATCACCGTGCCTTCGCAGGATATGGTGTTGGGTCTGTACTACATGACCAAGCCACGCCATACCACGACGGAAGAGGTGGTCAAGGGCGAGGGACAGCGCTTCTATTCGCCTGAAGAGGTAATCATAGCCTACAACGAGAAGCGTGTAGACCTCAACGCATGCATCAGCGTGAAGCTGCCTCTGCCTGAAGGCTTGGACGAGTATACCTATGTGAAGTCCGACAAGACGTTCATGCAGGTTGTCAAGGACAAGAAAGGCAATGTGCTTACCGATATCGACTGCACGACACCCGCCGAGGTTGCCATGCACAGCAAAACCGAGTATGAGGTGAAATGCGATGCCGAGGGCTATCCTGTTGTCGATGCACAGGGTCACTATATCAAGACAGACCGACTGCGCACCACTGTGGGTCGCATCATCTTCAACCAGGTGGTTCCCAGCCAGTATGGCTTCATCAACCAGGTGATGGGCAAGAAGTCGCTGCGTGACATCATCGGCGACATCTTCACCGAATGCGGCAATGCAGTCACCGCCACCTTCCTCGACGACATCAAGGACATGGGATACCGCCAGGCATTCCGCGGAGGACTGTCGTTCAACCTGGGCGATGTCATCATCCCCGATGAGAAGGAAGGTCTTATCGAGAAGGCCAACGCCGAAGTGGAAGAGGTCATGATGCAGTACTCGATGGGTCTTATCACCAACAACGAACGTTATAACCACGTCATCGACATCTGGACGAACACCAACAACCAGCTGACAGAGACGCTGATGAAACAGCTCAAGGCCGACAACCAGGGATTCAACCCGATCTACATGATGTACGATTCGGGTGCCCGAGGCAGCAAGGAGCAGATACGTCAGCTTTCGGGCATGCGCGGCCTTATGGCCAAGCCGCAGAAGGCCGGTGCATCGGGCAACGAGATTATCGAGAACCCGATTATATCCAACTTCAAGGAAGGTCTGTCGGTGCTCGAGTACTTCATCTCAACCCACGGTGCCCGTAAGGGTCTGGCCGATACCGCACTCAAAACGGCTGATGCCGGTTACCTTACGCGTCGTCTGGTCGATGTGGCACACGATGTCATCATTACCGAAGAGGACTGCGGCACACTCCGCGGTTTGCCTACCACGGCGCTGAAGAAGGGCGAAGACATCGTGCAGTCGCTCGGCGAGAAGATTCTTGGCCGCACGTCGGTGCACGACATTGTAAACCCGCAGACAGGCGAAGTCATTGCCAACGCCGGCGACGAACTGACCGAGAGCATCTGCCGTCGCATCGAAGAGGCTGGCATTGAAGAGGTCGAGATACGTTCGGTCCTCACGTGCGAGTCGAAGCACGGCGTCTGCGCCAAGTGCTATGGCCGCAACCTGGCCACAGGCAAGATGGTGCAGAAAGGCGAGGCTGTCGGTGTCATCGCGGCACAGGCTATCGGCGAACCCGGTACACAGCTCACCCTGCGTACATTCCACGTCGGTGGTGTCGCCGGTGGCAATATCGGTACATCGTCGAGCCTGCAGGCCAAGTACGAAGGACATCTCATCATCGACGAGCTTCGTTCGATACCTTATACCGACAGCGAGGGCAACAGCTACCACATCGTTATGGGCCGTTCGGCCGAGATGCGTATCGTCGACGAGAAGACCGACGTGACGCTGTTCTCGTCGCTGCTGCCCTATGGCGCCAAGCTCTTCAAGATGTCGGGCGAGATAATAAAGAAAGGCGACATGATTGCCGAATGGGACCCCTACAATGCGGTCATTATCTCCGACGTGGCCGGACGTGTGTCGTTCGAGAATGTTATCGAGAACGTCACCTACCGTGTAGAAAGCGACGCCCAGACCGGACTGCAGGACAAGGTGGTCATCGAAAGCCGTCAGCGTACCAAGAACCCGACCCTCAATGTTGTCGACTCGGAAGGCAATATACTGAAGGTGTATGACCTCCCCGTCGGTGCCCACATCGGCGTCGAGCAGGGACAGGAGCTGCATGCCGGCGACATCATGGTCAAGATACCGCGCTCGTTCGGCAAGGCCGGCGATATCACGGGCGGTCTGCCGCGTGTCACCGAGCTGTTCGAGGCCCGCAACCCGTCCGACCCTGCCATCGTGGCCGAAATCGACGGTATCGTGTCTATCGCAAAGAAACTCAAACGTGGCAACCGCGAGGTCACCATCACCTCGAAGACCGGCGAACAACGTTCGTACCTTATCCCCACGTCGAAGCAGATACTTGCACAGGACAGCGACTATGTGAAGGCCGGTACGCCGCTCTCGGATGGCGCAATCACGCCTGCCGACATTCTGGCCATCAAGGGCCCGATGAAGGTACAGGAGTATATCGTCAACGAGGTGCAGGAGGTCTACCGTCTGCAGGGTGTGAAGATCAACGACAAGCATTTCGAGGTCATCGTACGCCAGATGATGCGCAAGGTCGAGATTCTCGATCCGGGCGACACTCGCTTCCTCGAGGGCGACCTGGTCGGAAAGCTGGACTTCAACAATGTCAACGACAACATCTTCGGCATGAAGGTTGTCGAGGATGCGGGCGACAGCACTGTGCTTTCTGTCGGACAGATAGTCTCTGCACGCGAATTGCGTGACGAGAACTCGAGTCTGCGCCGCCAGGACAAGAAGCTTGTCGCTGTGCGCGATGCCCACCCGGCCACTTGCCGTCAGGTGCTGCAAGGCATCACACGCGCCTCGCTGCAGACCAAGTCGTTCATCAGCGCCGCTTCGTTCCAGGAGACCACCAAAGTGCTCACGGAAGCCGCTATAAACGCCAAATGCGACACGCTGGAAGGCATGAAGGAGAATGTCATTGTCGGACACCTCATCCCGGCCGGTACTGGCTTGCGCGAGTATCAGGACCTTGTTGTAGGTAACGCTCCGGCTATGAGTGCTGCCGCCGCAGAGTAGTATGCCGTCGGCCCAGCCGACAATTTACGCAAAAATGAAAGGGTGCTGCGTCTCTTGCAGCACCCTTTCGTCTCGCTACGCCGAGACAAGGATATGGCTCAAATGCCAAAATGCCATAAACAGACCCGATAATCCGTCACTGCATCGCTTGTCGGCTTTACGACCTATCCGGGATAAATAGCATTATTGAGGTTGCAAGTAATACTACGATTGATTTCCTCATATTAGTTGGTGTTAAAACCTTATACCATAGCTCACTTGCAATCCGTAGCCAGAGAACTGTGTCTTGTCGGTGGCATCAAGGCCGGTGGGCAAGGCGGGCTTGTCATCCAGGAACGAGCCGAAGCTGGGGAAAGTCGCGCGGAAGCCGATGTATTGACCATCCTTGAGATTATAGTTAAGTCCCATCGAGAAATGGCCGCTTGCACCGTAACGGGTGAATGAGTAGTGGTCGCCCGCATAGTCGAAGGCGTTGCTGTGCACCAGCAGACCAACTGCCACTCCCGCTTCCAGTTCGAATCTGTCGTTCAGCTTCAGGCTGCGGCGAATGTCGAACAATGCGTTGACGTCAAAAAACGTCTCGTTGAGGTTTTGGAACGAAGTGTTGCCGCCATCATAGATTAGAGTCAGACCCATATACAAACCTGAACTCTTTTTGTAGCCAAGCGAGATGTGATCCGAAGCCACAAGGCCGTAGCTGTCGGTGGGGTCGGCGAAAACCGACACTGGCGAATAGTTTCCGAAATGGGCAGTGCCTGCCCCTGCTTCAAAGGCGAAACCGCCTTTCTTTTCTTGTGCGTTTGCCACTATCGAGGCCAAACACATTGCTAAAACTAAAATTCTCTTCATAAGTATTGGTGTTTTTTTAATTAAACGCTGAAAACCGAGTTTTATTATGTTGGTTAATGAATGGTTGTGCAATAAGAGCAAAATTTATTGTCGTTAGCAGCACCAACGTAAGGCCAGCCCACCATTCCTAAAGGCAGTCCAACCAAGAAGTAACCTGCACGCGGCCTTCCATACCATTTTTTATGGCACCACCAGATACCACCGACTCCTGTATTGTAAACCTTAAATGAAGTGGTTTTATTGTTGAATTTCCCAAGGCTCCAATAGGTGGGACCAACGCATGTTTTACTGGATCCTGTGTATGTCATGCCATCATATGCTGTCAAGGCCCATGTGAGTTTAGTGCCAGTGTTTCCTTCTGGGAATGTACCAAATTCCGTTCCGAAAACTGAATACCAATACTCTTTCATAGCACAAGGAACATCACTTGTATCTTCAAAATCCATTTCTTGAATACCAAGTTCCACTGCTTTTGCATATATCAGGTCTAAGTTTTTACAACGTTTGTAGAAATCTCTCATTCCATTTTCTATACAGAATGAATGGAGTAAGCTATCATTGTCAAAGTAATAGATACGTCCATTGTAGACAATACTCACAATATTATTAGTATCCATGCCACTGACATCACCATTGTATACGCCGTTACAATAATGTTCCATTCCTAAGTTATTATACTCATATACAATGGTACTGTCACTTAAATCTTCATTAGTAGCATTCTTTGTGCTAATGTTTGAATTTTGGTTGACCATTGTGTCCTCTTTGTCGCACGATACGAGGGTGACACTTCCGATGGTCATGATGGCTGCGATAGCCACTGCGAATTTTTTGAAATTGCTTTTCATTGTTGTTGAATGTTAGTTGTTGTACATTTTACATACAGTTGTTATTGCTGAAAAATAGTGAGAACAATAAGTTATCAATAGCTGATTCCTCTATTGTGTAACTGGTCAATGATGTCAAGTTCCAATTGTGGCGTTTCAAAATCTCTCTTCCAGGTTCCATCATATTTTTGATACTGATATCTGCCCGTCTGAAGAGAAGAATTGAAACGTTGCTCCCAATCGTTGTCATACTCATTCTTTTTGCCGTATCCTACAAAATAAAATAGTACATTTTGCTTGACAATATTTGTTTGAGCAATTCCCATGCTTACGTATTCATTTTTCGTGGTAAGCATTATCTCAACATCTTTCTGACAATATGTCAGCCTATACCTCCCATTTACCTTTTCATATTTCATATGAACGACATCCATCGTTCTGTTGCCCGCACCTTCTGAAATACATTTACGAAGAATTATTCTGGGTATTTTATTGTGGTTTTTATCTAAATATTTTATCGTGGCTTCCACAACCGCAAAATCATTCTGGTTAATGATAAGAGACACCACACATTTGTCTGATGTCCAATCCCTATCGATATATTCAACTTTGTAATACATGATACCTTTATCGTCTTGTACTTCCGTCATGCTCATTTTGGGTAAATGGATTGTATCTCCCCAATAAAAATTTTTATAGAAGCGGACAATGTCACAATAAATATTAGCTCCTTGCCATTTAAAGAGACGCATACAATGAGGGTCTGGCAACAATCGTTTCGCCAAAGAGGTGTCTGTTACGGAGGCATTGTAATGTTTTATTATGAATGTGCTATCTATAACGTGCGACAAATCTTTTGATATTTTGGCACACTGTTTTTCTCCATATCCACAGTCTTGAAATTCATACTTTGCCTCAAGAAACTCATAGAGGCTGTCATTCAAACATCTCCAATCTCTGAAATAATACAATGTTATGGCTGTATCCGTACAATAATTGCTTTCTATTCTTCTAATACATTCTTTGATGACACCCTCAGCAGTATTGTAAGCGATTATTCTTACGGGGTTTAATGTAATTGCTTTAGATTCCATCAAAATACAAGAGTCTTTAATAATTTGTTCTATGGATAGTTCGACCGTCTTGTAGCCAAACATTGAGACCTTTATTTTTTCGTCATACCTTGTCTCTGCAGGAATGGTAATTGAAAAGTCACCCATGGTATTTGTTATCGTTCCCCAATTACCATTCACCAATTGAATGTGAGCATATTCTATGGGGAGATTAGTCTTATTGTCAAGTACTTTCCCCTTTAGTATGATATTCTGTCCACAGGCATACAGCGGAAAAATTAGTATCGTGAGAATATATAAGATTTTTTTCATAAACTAAAGACATTAATAGGTGTGGGGGGGATCCCCACACCTGTTATTAAAATCGCTATTATTTCTGACGAGCGTCATAGGCTTTTTCTGAAGCATCACCAGCTGCTTCTAATGTCCATGTGGTCGTACGTTCAACTTCGTGTCCGAACTCATCATAATATACCACAGTTTCTCCTGATGTAATATCTGCCCAAACAGCTACTGCCACATCTGCAACCTCCTCTGCAACACTTACAATGGCATCCCATAATTTTTTTAATGGAGGACAACATTTGTAGGTAGGAGTGTTTCCAAAGCCACCGTGCAGGGGATTGTCAACATTTGTTGCAACATCGTACCAATAAGCATAACTATATCGGGCAATGGCCAAGGATGCCAAGACATTGTCATACTGATTCATCATAGTATTCCCTGTTGAATAGTTTGGAATATTATGTTTATTATAAGAAAGAACTTTTGTCTCGATATTTTTGATTTTTTCGGCAAAAACATTTGGAGTAAACAATTTGTTTTTTGCAATCATGCTATCGCATAAGTTATACATTTCCTCAACAGATGGCACTAATTCATTGTCGTAACCTAGTTCGCCAACGGTCATGGTCTTCAATAGAATATTTGTCATAAGTTCATACCCTTGATTTGCTTTCACCATTGATTCTTCAAAAGAAGAAGAAGTAAAAGTACTTAAGGGAAATTTGGATATTACAAAATCCCCCATTTTTTTGTGAGCGTTTTCCAAAAGGTTATCACCGCTACGTTTCAACAAAACAGTGTCTAAAGCTTCGTTGTGAAGGAGGCCCAAATAGTCATATGGATTATTGGGATTAGATATTAGGTGATTCTGTGTTTTAATTGCAATAGGTGATGACGCATCGCATAAGGTATTCTGTGATTCTTTGTCACACGATACGAGGGTGACACTTCCGATGGTCATAATGGCTGCGATAGCCACTGCGAATTTTTTGAATTTGTTTTTCATTGTTTTAATTTTTTAAATTGTTAATACTTTTATTGATTGATTTTTAATGTTATTGTTTATTGTTTTCTATTGTTTACACTTTGTTTCTTGCTTTGGCTTGATGCCTAACTGGTGTTGACTTTCATCGTGTTGTGGTTTTTGGGTTGGACAATAACTTTGTTAGCCGTTTGTTCTCATTCTTACTTGGCGCAGATGATGGCCAGCACGTCGATGGCCACTATCACCGCCACGATGCCGCCCATGAACAGCTTGGCTGCCAGCTGCTCTCTTCTGCTTGGCAGTGCGTTCCTTCTGCTGCTGATGCCTAATTTTTGTGTCGTTTTCATTGTTGTGTCCTTTCTTATGTGTTGTTTTTTTTGCCTTAACTATCTTCGTTTTCAATCTTTTGTCGAATTATTTTTTCGTCCCTGTTTTCTGATGCAAAAGTACTGTCATTCTGCGACTTAAAATTGTCAATTACGAGTGAAAAGTTGCCAATTTCAAGGTATTTTTATTATGTTATACACCAATGTGCTTTTTTTTGTGTATCTTTGCATCGTGTTTAACAAGTTAAAATACAACAGATAACATGGTAGCAAAAGAAATATTCGAAATTGACAACTCTGTACGCGAAAAAATGAGCCTTTTGGACCCTCGAATGCATAATTTTTTTGAAAATGACTTCACTTTGATTATGGATTTTACCCCATATAGGGACAAGATTGTCTTCGGCAAACCCATGCGCACACCCGAACACAGGCTTATCTACGTGTCTGAAGGCAATGCCAACTTCCAAATCGGATTCGATGAGTTCGAACTGAATAAAGGCTGCCTGATTCTTGTTCCACGCGGCACCGTGATTATCACAGAGGATATCTCTCGCAACTATAGCCCATACACACTGGCCTTTAATTTCCCCGAAGCCGACGGCCAGGTGCTGATGCCCTATTCAGCCACCTCCCTGAGGCTCTCGCCCGACGAACAACTCATTGTCACCAACTATTTCCTCTTGATTGACCAACTCGTAAAAAAATACTCAGCCGACCGACGAGGTGTGGATTTCCTTATCGTCTCCCTGCTTTATCATATATACACACTACGCGAAAAATCCTCGCAAACCCTCGGGGCGCAGCGTTCCACAAGGGGTATGATTATCCGCGACAGGTTCCTATTCCTTATCAACAGCCCTCAGATTCCGATGCGAACCGTAGGCTGGTACGCCGACCAGTTGAGCATCACCGAGGAATACCTGCGCTCCACCATCAAAGCACAGACAATGCAGACACCAATGCAGTGGATTAATATGGCCACAGTCCGCGAGGCGCGCCTTTTGCTGGTTGATGCCAAACATTATTCTCTTTCCCACATAGCAGAACAACTCCATTTCTCCGACGATTCCCAGTTCATCAAATTTTACAAGCGTGAGACTGGCGAGACCCCGAACGACTTCCGTAAACGCATGAAGTAGCGCCCACAACCCCGCACAAAGCCTCTCCACGCGAGCCACTGGCTCTTGTGCCGTCTTCGAGGGTGTTTTCGAGGTTACCTACTGCTCGAACTGGTTGGATTTCATCCTACGTTATTCGCTTTGTCTGATTTATTTCAGCGGTGCTCATGGCCTACGGCAGATGTTGAGGCTGGCGCGGTCGGCGGCAATCTTGTGGTATTCTCTGCCGTCATTTGTGGCCCGCGAACTTTACGGGCAAACTTTTGAATCTTATTACACAATAAAAAAAAGATTGTTGCGTTAAAGAGATATTATGAATAAAGAGGAACGAATAGACTATTGGCTGAGTGTGGCTGACTACGACCTTGAGACAGCAGAGGCGATGTATTCAACGGGGCGTTGGCTTTATGTGGCGTTTATGTGCCATCAGGTTATTGAAAAAACGATGAAAGCCTATTGGTGTGCCACGCAAGAGAATGAGCCTCCATACATTCATAGCCACAAGCGCCTTGCCGACGGCAGTGGTTTATATGCTCAAATGAGTGATGAGCAAAAAGATTTCCTAAATATAGTGACCACATTCAACATTGAGGCCCGCTATCCAGAGACGAAGGATGCTGTAGCACACAGATTAAGCAAGGATGCTTGTCGTAATATTATCGACAAGACTAAAACGATGCAGTTATGGATAAAGGAAAAACTCTCAGCCGAAACGAGGCGTTAGATCTTGTACGACAGTATAAACATATAATCTCAAGGCATTTTGTACATGAACCGCAAGTGCTGATGTTTGGTTCCTATTCCAAAGGGGACGCCAAACCTTATAGCGATATCGATGTTGCCGTTATTGTTCCGACAATAGGTGATAAATGGTTCGAACTCTCCAAAACACTTTGGCATGAGGTTGACAAAGTCAGTCTTTTGATTGAGCCTGTGTTGATGTCTCCTGAGCATCCGTCACCATTGTATGACGATGTAATGAGAACTGGAATTGCTGTGTAGCCTTTGGAGATGAGAAAAAGGGTTCAGGGCGAGGCCGTGAGGTCTCGCCCTTGGTTTTGTTAATGTGGTTTTGGGATGTTGGTAGGTTACGGCTGGCCGAGGTGGGAGAAGAGAATTTGGAGTTGGCGGGGGGAGAGGCGTTTTTGGGCGGGGCGGTTCTTCGCTTAAACTAATTTTTTCAGCGGTGCTCAGCTCCCTTTCAGGGTTGCCGGTGGGACGGAGGGCGTCGAGGAGGCCGGGAGTGAGGTTATTCGCTTTGTCTGATTTATTTCAGCGGTGCTCATGGCCTACGGCAGACTTCGCATTGGGCCTGCACGGCCTCTTCCTGGGCTTTCTGCCACTGGGTCTGTACCTTCAGCGGCTCGGAGAGGGTCTCGCTGCCCACGGCATACTGCTTGCGCGAGAGGGTGAGGTTGGTTGCTTCGCAATCCTCGTTTTCTCGCCTCGGCATAGTGCAAACACTGCGTGATTTGCCCTCTGCGCCCGGCTTATCGAAAACGTTACCTTGCGGTTTGGTGCTGAAACAATAAAAAAAGGTAACTGCCGTTATCAAAAAGATATGAAGCTCGACATACCATCTGTTCCCTACCCTGTCGGACTGTCGCCGATGGACGACATCACCGACCTGCCATTCCGCTCGCTGTGCAAGGAGTTCGGAGCAAGTGTGCTGACAACCGAATTCATAGCCAGCGAAGCACTGAACCGCGATGCTGCCAAGAGCATGCGTAAAATGGCCTTCACGCCGGAGCAACGTCCGCTGGGCATACAGGTGTTCGGTGCCGACGAGACGGAGCTGCTACGCTGTCTGGAAGTGGTGGAGCGTGCCGAGCCCGACTTCATCGACATCAACTGGGGCTGTCCTGTACGCAAGGTGGCCGGACGTGGTGCCGGTAGCGGCATACTGCAAGATGTGCCTAAAATGCTACGCATCACCGCCGCAGTGGTGCACCACACAGCATTGCCCATCACCGTCAAGACACGCCTGGCTTACAGCGCCGACACAATGCCGGTGACCGACTTTGCCGAGGCGCTACAGGACTGCGGCATCGCCGCCCTCACAATACACGGTCGCACCAAGAGCCAGATGTACTCAGGACAAGCCGACTGGACGATGATAGGAGAGGTGAAAAACAACCCACGCATACACATCCCCATCATCGGCAACGGCGACATAGGCAGCGGTGCCGATGCCGTCGAGGCACGCCGCCGATACGGCGTCGACGGCATACTGATAGGCCGTGCCGCCATAGGCAACCCTTGGATATTCGAACAGTGCCATCGCGTCTTCGACGAATTGCCGGAGAGGGAGATAAGCGTCGCTGAACGTGTCGCAACATGCCGACGCCACCTACAGGCCGCCATAGCCTTCAAAGGCGAACGTACCGCAGTGTTCGAGATGCGCAAACACTACGGCAACTACTTCAAAGGGTTATACAACTTCAAACCATTCCGCCTAGCCCTCGTCGCCACACCCTCTGCCGAAGCAACTATGGAGGTGCTGGACCGCATAGCCGACTATTACGGCACAGCATGACAGAACTATCCGAGAGAAGACACCAGCGTTCCGCAGGCTGGCAGCCTGCGTACCAGAAGAGAAAGGATTACGGGGCTAGGTACAAATGCCAAGCAACACTCATCACGGCAATATAAAACAGACACGTTTAAGATATGGAAGAAAAGAACATCATAGAGATAAAGAACAAGCGGGCCGCATACGAGTATTTCCTGCTCGACGAGTATACCGCAGGCATCGTATTGATGGGCAGCGAGATAAAAAGCATCCGCGAAGGTAAGGCCAACCTGAGCGACGCCTGGTGCACCTTTGTCGGCAACGAGCTGTTCGTTCGCGACATGCACATCTCGGAATACAAATTCGGCTCGTACTGGGGCCATCAGGCCAAGCGCGACCGCAAGCTGCTGCTCAACAGGCGCGAACTGCACAAACTGCAAATCAAGATAAAAGAACGCGGCTTCACCATAGTTCCAGAGATGCTATTCGTCAACCCGCAAGGCCGTGCCAAGCTGACCATAGCACTGGCTCGCGGCAAACACCACTATGACAAACGCGAGACGTTGAAAGCCAAAGACTCACGCCGCGACATGGAACGAGAGCTGGCATAATGTTGAATATTGAAAAAGAAAGCAGACGATGAAGGTATTCAAGTTCGGAGGAGCATCGGTGAACAGTGCCGAGGCGGTACGCAACATGGCACACATCGTGCAGACGCACATGGAATCAGAGCCTTTGATAGTCGTTGTGTCAGCTATGGGCAAGACGACCAACCTGCTGGAGAAGCTGGTTCCCGGTACATGCGAGCACGCCGACAAAAGCACACTGGAACTGCGACAACAGCTGGAGGAGTACCATCTGGACATTGTAAACGACTTGATACCCAACGGCAACAACATAATACAGACGGTGCAAGCCCTGCTAAACCAACTCGACATCACGATTGCCGCCCTCTCCCCTGCTCCCGACGACTACAACTACAACTACGACCAAGTGGTCAGCTACGGCGAACTGCTCTCCACCACCATCATCGCCCACTACCTCAACAAACTTGGAATAAACACACTGTGGGTCGATGCCCGTCGCCTGATTCGCACCGACACCCACCATCGTGAAGGCAGGGTACTATGGGAAGAGACCATGTCGCAGGCAGACAACTTGCGCACAAACATGACGGAGGCACAGGATGGCAGCATACGAGCCATCGTCACGCAAGGTTTTATCGGCAACACCACCGATGGGCAGACCACCACATTGGGACGCGAAGGATCCGACTACTCGGCCGCTATTCTGGCCTATTGCCTTGATGCCGAGAGCGTCACCATCTGGAAAGATGTGCCGGGATTCCTTAACGCCGATCCTAAATACTTTCACGACACAGTCAAGATCAACGAGATACCCTACGACGAGGCTATCGAGCTGGCCTACTACGGAGCATCCGTCATCCACCCCAAGACCGTCAAACCCATACAGAACAAGGGTATTCCACTTTACATCCGCTCGTTCAAAGAGCCGGAGGCTAAAGGGTCTGTCGTAGGCAACTATCATACTATCAATCCCGAAACGCCACTCTACATCATACGTAACAACCAGATACTACTCTCCATATATCCACGCGACTACTCCTTCATTGCCGAGGACAACCTGCAGGTCATCTTCGGACTGCTCAACAAACTGGGCATCAGGGTCAACATGATGCAGAATTCAGCCTTGAGCTTCTCTATTTGCGTGGACAACCAACCGCAGCTGGCAGAACGTCTCGTTTCGGAGTTAAGCACCATGTTCCGTGTACGATACAACGACAACCTGCAGCTCGTCACCATACGCTACTACACACAGCAGGTGATTGACAGCATCGTCGGCGGACGTCCCGTACTGCTGGAACAGCGCAGCCGTTCGACAGAGCAGCTGGTAGTGCCTGCCAAATAATGTTTACAAGATATAACTACCATATACCATGCCACATACACGCACCATCTACAGTGGCCTTGCAGCACTAGACCGCGCCCTCGCCTCGACAGAATGGCAAGATGCAAAATATGTCATCATACTCGATGAGAACACCTTCAACCACTGTCTGCCGCGGCTGATACAACACGTCGGTCAGCTGCAGGAGGCCGAATTCATAGAGATTCCTGTCGGCGAAGAGGCCAAAAGTCCGGAAGTGGCGCTACAGGTGTGGCAGACGCTACTGGAAGGCGGTGCAGACCGCCAGACGGTGGTTGTCAACCTTGGCGGAGGATGCGTCAGCGACATCGGCGGATACGTGGCCGCCGGATATATGCGTGGCCTACGCACCATCAACATACCCACCACGCTGCTCGCCATGGTCGACGCTGCCATTGGCGGCAAGACCGCCATCAACCTAGGTGGTGTCAAGAATGTCGTGGGACACTTCCACTACCCGTCGCTGACGGTGGTGGACACCGCTTTTCTGGCCACCCTGCCACAAGAGGAACTGCTGTGTGGCACTATGGAGATGGTGAAGACAGCGGCAGTGACCGACGCGGCACTGTTCGACAAGATACTGAGCTCGAACGAGATAAACAAAGAGATGATTGTAACAACGGCACGTATCAAAAGCCGTATAGCAAAGGCAGACCCCTATGACCGCGGCCTGCGCCACATACTGAACTTCGGCCACACCGTCGGCCACGCCATCGAGATGCACTCGCACCTGCCTCACGGCATCGCCGTAGGCATAGGCATGCTGGCGGCGATGTACCTGTCGGTACACAAAACGGGACTCGACGAAGCTGTGTATCGACGCTATGGACAATGGCTACGCGAGCATGTAGAGCTGCCGCACTACACCCTTCGCGACATAGAGTCTATGCTGCCACTGATGCACCGCGACAAAAAAGACGCTGACGGCGAGATACACTGTGTATTACTGGCCGAACTGGGGGCGGCAATAACACCCGTTACCGTGACCGACAACGAGTTGCGCGACACATTGCTTAAAGGTAACCTCTAAAAATTGCACGTATGCATGATAGCATTTTTCAGACGATGCCTGAAATCATCAAACAGAGACACCCGTCAGACTGCAAGGATATGGAATACGACGATATCATCGATCTACCACACCCCGAGCCAAAATACCATGCCCGCATGCTACCCTACAAACGCGCAGCACAATTCAAAGCATTCATGCCTTTGGGGGGCTATGCCGAACTGCTGAAACAAGTCGAGGAGGAGAACGAGGCTCAGTCCAAATGAAGGTAGTGCCCCATGCGGTCCTGCTTGGTCTTGAGGTATCGCTTGTTGTACTTGTTGGGTTTCACCTCGATAGGGACTATCTCCGTCACTTCGAGGCCATATCCCTCCAGTCCCGTACGTTTGACAGGGTTATTGGTTATCAGCCGCATCTTGCTGACCATCTGGTCGCGCAGTATCTGTGCCCCGATACCATAGTCGCGCTCGTCGGCCTTAAAGCCCAGCTTGAGATTGGCATCGACGGTGTCGAAACCCTGTTCCTGCAGGTGATAGGCTTTCAGTTTGTTTACCAGGCCTATACCACGGCCTTCCTGACTCATGTACACTATGAGTCCTTTGCCCTCACGCTCTATCATCTCCATAGCACGATGTAGCTGTTCGCCACAGTCGCACTTGCACGAGCCAAAGATGTCGCCGGTGGCGCAACTGCTGTGGACGCGTACCAGCACCGGTTCGCCGACTTCCCATTCGCCTTTTTTGAGCACCATATGGGTATTGCCATTGTCGAGCTGGGTATATGCAATCAGATGGAAATCTCCCCACTGTGTGGGCAGGAAGACCTCCTCTTCCTTTCGTATAAGAGTCTCGTGAGCAACGCGGTAGGCAATAAGGTCCTTGATGGTGATTATCTTCATCCCGAAACGATGCGCAACCTCTTGCAGCTGAGGCATACGGGCCATGGTGCCGTCCTCGTTGATGATTTCTATCAGGGCACCCGCAGGCTGTAGCCCTGCAAGACGTGCAAGGTCGACAGCGGCTTCGGTATGGCCGGCACGCACCAGCACGCCACCATTGCGTGCACGCAACGGGTTGATGTGTCCCGGACGACCAAGATCCTCGGCCTTGGTTTGTGGATTGGCCAAGGCACGTATGGTCGAGGCACGGTCGTGCATGGATACACCGGTGGTACACCCGTCGAGCAGATTGTCGACGGTGACGGTGAACGGTGTGCCGAGAAGCGACGTATTGTCGTGCACCTGCATGTCGAGGTTCAGCTCGTGGCACCGCCCCTCGGTGAGGGGAGCACAGAGCACACCGCGACCGTTCTTAAGCATGAAATTGACATGTTCGGCAGTGATTTTTTCGGCAGCCATGATGAAGTCGCCTTCATTCTCGCGGTCCTCATCGTCTACGACAATAACGAAGCGGCCCTCACGGAAATCCGCGATGGCCTCTTCGATAGTGTTAAGTTTGAACTCCATCTCTTTACTTCAATCCGAGTTTCTTTTTTACGAGAGGCATGATGTCGTCGCTATCCTGTGAATAAAGCACCGCAGCAGTACCTGCGTCGAGGATATAGGTGTAGCCACCCTCTTTGGCCACATCCTCGATGGCTTTTTTGGCGCGGTTGATGATAGGCTCGAGCAGTTCCTGTTCGCGATTCTGGAGTTGTTCTTGTGCGTTTTTCTGGAACTCCTCGATACGGGCTGCCATATCCTGTATCTCGCGTTGTTTTGTCTGGCGGATAAGCTCCGTCCAGCCGGCCTGGTTGGCCACATAGTCGTTGTAACGCTTTTCGGCCTCGGCCTGCATCGACTTGAGGGTGTTTTCCAATTCGGTCACCTCGGCTTGCAGCACCGTCTGCGCAGAGTCGCGCCCTGGCATTATCTTCATCAGGTCGTTGGAATTGATGTGACCAAGCTTGACTGTTTTTTGGGCCATGGCATTCCCACCGAAGGCGAGGATGCACGCCACGATTGCAATTAAGATCTTTTTCATGTTGTTATCCGTGTATTTATTGTTTTCAACTTATTTGACAGATTTTAACGGCATAGCGTCCTTGGGGTCGCGTCCCGGCGGTCGCATCTCGGGATTGACAGGTTTTTTCTTTCCCGGCTCGCCAGCCTGTTCGGCAGCGGCACCGGGCTTGACGCCCAAGACCTCGAGCACGTCGTCGCTGATATCATACTTCTTGCTGGCATAGAGCACCGTGGCCGAGCCAGCCTTGTCGAACACAAAAGCATAGTTCTTTTCCTGGGCGACACGTTCGATAGCAGAATAGACGCGGTCCTGCACGGGGCGTAGCAGCTCGGCACGGCGCTTGTCCAAGTCGCCACCGGCGCCGAAACGCTGCTGCTGCAAGTCGCGTATCTCCTTTTCTTTGGCTTTGATTTCCTCCTGACGACGTTTCTTGAGGTTGTCGGGAAGCAGATATACCTCCTGCTCGTATTCGGCACGCATACTCTCCAGTTCACCCTGCTTCTCTACCAACTCGGCGCTCCAGTCCTCTACATAACGGTCCAGACGTTTCTGTGCAGCACTATAGTCGGGCATGCTTTTCAACACATAATCGGTATTGACGACAGCATATTTCTGTGCCTGCAAAGGAAGCAGGAAAGACAGGATTAACAGGGTTATTACAGAAAAACGTTTCATGCTCAATCAATACTTTGTCCTATAGAGAAATGGAACTGGCTGCCACCCGACGTGCCGTCAAAGCCGTAACCCCAATCGACGCCAATCAAGCCGAACATAGGCATGTAGAGTCGGACACCGATACCGGCAGCGTTATACATCTTGAAAGGTTGGAATTCGCGTAAGTCGGCCCAGCTGTTACCACCTTCGAGGAAGCCGGCAATCCAAATGGTGGCCGAGGCGCTCTCGACAATGGGCTGGCGCAGTTCGAGGGTGAAGCGGTCAAAGACCGAGGCACCCGACGTGGGGCTGAGAGAGTTATTGGTGTAGCCACGCAAGGGCACCACCTCGCGACCGTCGAGCATCCACGACGAGAGGCCGTCGCCACCAAGATAGTAGCGGCCAAAAGGCGAGAGCCCTATATCGTCGTTGTAGTAGGACATGAAGCCGAAACGGAAACGGGTGTTCAAGACCACATCGCCCACAAGGTTGAGCATCCACGAACCCCTCAGGTTGACTTTGTAATACTCAATCCACTTGTATTTCTCCTGCGCTGTGGCAGCAGAGTAGTCTTTGTTGCCGAGGAGGGAATATGGCGGTGTCGCATAGGCACTTATCGACACCTCGGAGCCGCTTCGGGCGTAGATGGGCGAATCGAACGAGTTGCGCGAGAGGGTGAAGGCGTAGCTGAAGTCGTTGGCCGCGCCGTCGGTGAAGATATTCGAACTGAGGGTATAGTTATTCAACACATAGTGCTTGTACGTAATACCATGACTCATGATAAAGTAGTCGTCAGGCCATTTGAGACGTTTCGAGAAACTGACACCCGCGCCGGTGATCTGCAGACTGTAGTATTTCTCGGACGTTTTGTTGTACCAAAGGCCATTGCTGTAGAGGTTATGGTATACGGTACCCGTGAGGCTCTGTGCCTTGCGGCCGCCAAGCCAAGGCTCGGTGAACGAAGCACTCACTGCATAGTAGGCCTTGCCGTTGGTGACAGCGTTGAAGGAAAGCTTCTGTCCGTCGCCTGCCGGCAATGGAGCCCAGCCGTCCTTGTTGAATATGTTACGAACACTGAAATTGTTGAGGGTCACACCGACCTGGCCTATGAACATACCACCGCCATAGCCGCCCTGAAGATTGAGCTGGCTGGTGTTGCCTTCCTCCACTTTGTAGACGATGTCCACCGTGCCACTGCCTTCATTGGGACGTGGCTCAGGCTTGATGCTCTCCTGCTTGAAGTAACCCAACGTCACCAACTCGCGGTAACTGCGCATCATGGCATCGCGGCTGAAGAGGTCGCCCGGACGGGTATGCAGCTCGCGCATGATGATTTTGTCGTTGGTGATAGTGTTGCCCTCGATCCACACATTGCGGATACGAGCCTGCTTGCCCTCGACGATACGTATCTCTATATCGATGGAGTCGCCTTCGACAGCCACCTCGACGGGGATGGCTTGGAAGAACAGGTAGCCGTTGTCGGCATAGAGTGACGTGATATCGGTGCCGGAGGGGTTGTACTTGAGGTTCTGCTCAAGAATGGTGCGGTTGTATGGGTCGCCACGTTCGATACGCAACGAGCGTTTCAATACGTCGTCGGGATAAACGGTGTTGCCACTGAAGGTGATATTGCGGAAATAGAAGCGGCGGCCCTCGTAGACATCCACCTTCACTTTCAGGCGGTCTTGATTAGCCTTTTTTTTGCTGCCGACGGCCAGCTCGTCGTCGGCCACCTGCCAGACGGTGTCTTTCACTATACGGGCATCGCGGTATCCCTGCTCGTTATAATAGTCTATCACTTTCAGGAGGTCCTCCTGAAAGTCACTCTCAACATAGCGGCTCTTCTTCCAAAAAGCCTTTGTGAAGACGCGCAGCTTCCAGAACTCCTTCGACGACGACCACAAACGCTTGCGGTAGTGTACGTCGTGGGTCTTCTCCATCTTGCTCTGCAACACCGGCATGGTCACCTGCTCGTTACCGGCAAAGATGAGCGAGTCTATCTTGACTTTCTTACCGCGGTCGACGCGGAAGTTGATTATCACACGGCCTGTGGTGTCGGCTTCGGTGTCGGCAGTGACGTCGGCACGGGTATAGCCTTTGTCGATGTAATAGCCTTTGATCTTGTTGACCGACGTGCGGAGCATGTTCTCGGTAACAACATCGCCAGTAACAATGTTGAGCTGCTCCTTAAGCTTGTCAGCCTCGCCCTTTTTGACACCGAAGAACTTGAATTTCTCCATTCTGGGACGTTCAACCAGGCATATCTTGAGAAAAGCGAGGCGTCCCTGAATACGTGTCACTTTGATCTGCACATCCTCAAACATACCCTGCTTCCACAGGTTTTCCACGGCAGCCGAGATTTTGTCGCCCGGCAGCTGTATATTGTCGCCAACCTGAAGGCCGGCCACCAACGCCACCACACGCGTGTCGAAGTTGTCTGCACCCTCGAAATCAATACCGCCAATTTCGTATGTCTTGGGTATCAGATAGTCGAAATCATATCCTTCAGAGCCGACAACAACCTGTGCATCAACACTGAATGCACCAATAGACAGCAAGGCCATTGTCAGTATGAGTGTCCTGATTTGCTTCATTTGTTCCGTAGTTTTTCTGCCGTTAGTTTACCCTATAACCATATACTAACTCGACTATGTGGATTTTATTATATTATCTGTCAAATTTTTTTTCGCCCGCCTCCACTTGTGCCTCGGTCTTGCCGAAGCGGCGCTGACGTCCTTGATATTCGACAATGGCAGCGTAGAAGTCTTCGTGACGGAAGTCGGGCCACAGCTGATCGCTGAAATACAGCTCGGTGTATGCCATCTGCCACAACAGGAAATTGGAGATACGCAGTTCGCCTCCGGTACGTATCAGCAAGTCGGGGTCGGGATAATGCGCTGTGGCTAGATATTCGCGCAGCGTCTCTTCGGTGACGTCGTCGGGCTGCATCCCTTTGCGACAGATGCTCTTGAGAGCCTCGGCAATCTCCCAACGCGAGCTGTAGCTCAAAGCCAGGATGAGCGTCGTACCACTGTTGGCGGCAGTCTGGGCGATACACTGCTGCAACGCGGTACGGGAACGGTCGGGAATGCGCATCATGTCTCCTATCGTCGTAAGACGGACATTGTTGTCCATGAGCGTCTTCGTCTCGTCGAGGACAGCTTTGACGAGCAGCTCCATCAGGCCGTCCACCTCGTCTTGCGGCCGGTTCCAGTTCTCGGTGCTGAAGGTGTAGAGCGTCAGATATCCGATATTCAGTTGCACAGCAGCCTCGACGGCATGACGCACTGCTGTGATGGCACTCTGGTGCCCGAAGATACGCTCGTGCTGCTGGCGCATGGCCCAGCGACCGTTGCCGTCCATGATGATTGCAACGTGCTGCGGCACTCGTGTCATGTCAATCTGGTCTATTGTTGTCATATAGTCTGTGTTATTTAGGCGACCTCTGAAAAAAAGCCTTCATGGTTGCCTCTATTGTTTGCATCGTTTCGAACGTGTCCATCCCAACAATGTCTCGAGGTTGATACCCACGGAGAAGTGGAGATAGGCATACCAGTCGTCGAGCGAGTCGTCGCCACGTTTTATGCCCGGTGCGTTGACATAGCCGTCGACCACCTCGCCACTGCGGTCAGCCAGAAAAGCCGCAAGCTCAGGGTCGGATGCAACCTCGTCAAACACCTCGGCATCCACATAGGTGGTGCTCACGTCGTCAAGATAGTCTGTCCATGTCTTACGGAAGCCGTATTCCACGCTGACACAGAACGTCTTGTTGAGGCGGGCTTTCATTCCGACGCCGAAAGGCAACATCAGCTGGAAGAGGCTGTACTGCTTGCGTCCGGGGTAGAGGAGAGACCCTTGTCCCTCGGTGTGCAAAGGCTGCAGGCGGACCCACTGCACAGTGCCGTCGGCAGCGGTGTAGGATGTCATCGGGTCGAAGTGGAATGCACCGATGCCTCCGTAGAGATAGAACACCCACGTCTTGTCGGTGGCACCGACACCATAGTTCCAGAAGTTGAACTCGCCGATGACGGCAGCCTCGACAATCGAGGAACGGAAGCTCAGGTTGCGACGTTCTATATAGTCGTCGCTGTGCACATGGCCATAGGCCGCTTCATAGCGTATTGCCCAACGGTTGTCGAGACGGGTGTGCAAGCCAACGCCGAAGGCGCCGTCGGGCATCGTCAACGCACTCTGGTTGTTGAGGTCACCGATATAGTTCATTGCACCACCAGAGATAACGATATGGCTCCGTCTGAAATAATCATCGGGTTGTGCTGCCGACGGTGTGATCACCAACAACAGCAGCAGACATATTATCATCAATCTATTCACCAATGGGTACACTTCCCACTCTGCGGACGGGCAAGTCGCGTCACCAAGCTGCCACACAAGCGTATACAGACTTGATTAGTCTTCCGCTTCCTCTCAACGTCCTCTTTACTTTCTCTTTACTTTCACTCCTCCTTCACTCCCCTTTCACTCCTCTTTCACTCCTCCTTC
>FLNX01001141.1_pt1 | contig 32541 bp, 21 predicted proteins | sample 1140341 | NCBI WGS metagenome assembly FLNX01 (sample SAMEA3878208, study PRJEB12797) | bioreactor metagenome | biome: Moose rumen | place: Sweden | collected 2011-10 | reverse complement strand
ATTGCCTCAGTTGTCGATAGCATCAAAATGAAACCGCATAAGCATCTACTCAAGGTAGCCAACCTGTTCGCATACGGCAAACTGTGACAGTCGGACACCGTGGAGATGGGAAAATATGCAGAACGTGGACCATGGGGCATTGAACAGACAAACTGGCTGGTGACTCCTGCAGTATCAACAAAACGTAGAGCTACACAATGATGAAGATTAACGGTCCGTAAGACTTAGGTCAGCCGCGCTATCGCTTGTCTAAAAAACGAGCAGTGCGAGTGGCCTGAAGGGGTTACGGTTCATGCGTAGGCCCTGCAGGACCAGTGACAGCGCCGCCAGGGCTGCTGCGATCTGCTTGACTGTGCTCATGAGCTATCTCCGTGCTCCCGCTGATCCTTTTGCAATTGTCCCCGGGGGACTGCATAATGGGCGGCAGTGAGTTTTCTTCGCCGGAACCTATATTATGCTGGACAGACTGCAGAACAAACTGTTTTCCATTCCGTATCTTGGGCGCTTTCTGCTTTTTCAGAAGGCCCTCACCCTGCGCTACATTCATGACCGCATAACCGTGGAGGCCAGCCATCTGGCCTATGTCACCCTGCTGTCCCTGGTGCCCTTCCTCACCGTGCTGTTCTCCATGCTGTCCACCCTGCCGGTGTTCCATTCCACCAAGACGGAACTGAAGAGCCTTATTTTCAGCAATTTCATGCCGGTGTCCGGGGATGTGCTGGAGGAGAACCTGGAGATCTTCTCCCGCAATGCCTCCAACACCACCATAATCGGCGCCCTGGTGCTGCTGGTGGTGTCCATGATGCTGATCCAGTCCATTGACAGTTCCCTGAACCACATCTGGAAGTGCACTGCCAAGAGGCCGCTGCTGACAACCTTCTCCGTGTACTGGATGGTCATTACCCTGGGTCCCATCCTCATCGGCAGCAGTCTGGCCCTTACTTCCTATGCGGTGTCCTACACCATTGATGATGGTCTGGGGATCATCCCCTTCCTGCAGCGGAACGTCATCAAGATCCTGCCGGTGATGTTCTCCTTTGTGGCGCTACTGCTGATGTATGCGGTGGTGCCCAACCGCAAGGTGCGGGTTTCCTATGCCGCAGTGGGCGCCCTGGTGGCGGCCGTGCTCCTGGAGCTGGGCAAGCGCCTGTTTTCTCTGTACATCATCTATTTCCCCTCGTATCAGAACATCTACGGCGCCATTGCGGTGATCCCCATCCTGCTGGTGTGGATCTATGTCAGCTGGCTGATCGTATTCATCGGGGTTGAGATCCATGCCAGCCTGCAGGATCTGTACGATCTGAAGAAGCGGGAGCAGGAGATGTATGACCGGGATGGCACAGTCCTGAATGCTGATGAGGAGTCGGCTATCCTGAAGGACTCCATCAACAGCCAGGAATACTCCTGGGAGAAGAACGGCAGGCCCCAGGGCGGGGAGACGGAGAAGGGAGAGAACTGCGGCTGCAGTCAGGAGCCCGGGGAGAAGTGATCCTTTCTCTGATCTGCTCTCCGATCAGCTCTCTGATCTGCTTGCCAATCTTTACGGCCTGAGTCCGGGGTTGACTGCTGAGCACCGGATGCCTCCGGCGGGAGCATCTGTCCATCTGGTCTTGTGCTGGCTACCTCTGCTTTCCTGGGATGCCTGACATGCCGGTTGACAGGTCAGATCGGCCATGGGTCCGGCTGGTGCCGGGCTGGCGGCGGCTTTCCGGACTGTGTCCTCCTGGAAGCCAGGGGTATGATCGGCGGCCATCCCGGATCCCGGGCGGCTCGGGATGCGACCTCAGTGAGATGGCGAGGGCGTGTCCTCCAGGGCGGGCTTCTCCTCCCGGATCACCGTGGCAAAGTCGTTTTCCTCCGGCTCGGGATGGAAAGAGCTGTCCAGACGGTAGATCCGGCTGAAAGCGTCCACGGTGCCACTGATCTGGTAGGAGTCCGCATCAGCGCTGATGTCCAGTTCAGCCTGGGATGCCATCAGGTTTCTGCCGGAGCTGCGGCTGTGCACCCATCTTGTCTTCAGTTCTGGTCCCCGGACGGTGCCGCTGAAGAGGTCCGGATCCATGCCGCTCACCATGATGTCCCTGAGGCAGAATCGGCCTCGGAATTCCGTGTCCTCTCTCCGGCCGCATCCCTTCACCGAAAGGGTGAAGTCTGAGGTGGCCACGGGGCTGAAACTGCTGAACAGCAGCCTGACATAGCCTGTGCCCACGTCCTTGCCGGACACTTCCAGGGCGCAGTTTTCCTTTTCCAGATCCCACATGCCGCTGGCATTCACTTTGCCCCCGTTGACCCGGGCGTCTGCGGACAGCAGCCGCACTGTGCCGGTGTCATCCAGCTCCAGTTCAACCCAGATCCCCCGGGTGTCCAGATCTGCAGCGGCCAGTTCACCTGCCGACATCTCAATATGGGACTTCCGGCCCCGGGACCGGAAGTTGCCGTCCCGGTAGACGGCGTGGTTGGCGAAGAAACTGCCCTCCCGCAGGATCACCGGACTGCTGTCTTCCAGGGCGTCGTAGTACAGATCCTCGATGTTGATCACCCTGAAGCCGATCTCCCGGACATTGATCATGTCCGCCACCTCGGACAGGGTGTCGGTGTCGGAGGATGTAAGGCGCAGTCCCCGGGCGGAGAATTCATGGAAGTCCAGCACGTCGGTGTTCTTGTTGTACTTGGCGTAGGTCTCCACCGTGCCTCCGCTGTATTTGCCTGACAGGAGGATGTGGGAGACGGGGTTGCTCAGGGGCTGGCTCAGGGAGAGCTCCACATTCTGCAGCATGAGGTTGCCGTAGGTCAGGCCCTCGGCACTGCCCAGGATGCTGATGTGCTGCAGCTGGTGATCCTTCCAGGTCAGATCGTTGACACTCAGGGTGAGACCAGTTACGGCAAGGCCCAGATCCGGCAGATCTGCCGAGCAGCCGGAGAAGCTGGCGTCATAGACGTCCATCTGCCAGTCCATCAGTTCGGAGATGCTCTCCATGTCGGCGGCGGCGTTGATCCGGCTGACGTCCAGCCGGCGGATCACTGCCTGCCGCATGGGGGGATAGATGTCCAGCTGACTGAAGACGCTGCCGTCCCTGAGCTCGGTCCTGAACTCATCTACCGTGATGTGATCCGGGGTGTAGTGGAAGGATGTGTTGAAGCTGTGAAGGATGAGATAGCCCTTTTTCAGGCGGTTGGCGAACATGTTGACGAAGAAGTTCTCCGGGATGTTCGGCCGGCCCTCCCGGATCAGATCCAGGTTGCTCAGTTCGATGATGCTGTCATCAATGCTCCATTCGCCCGACCGTAGGCTGAAGTCCTTCAGGTGCAGATCCTTGATGGTGACATTGCGGAAGAATCCGCCCTTGGGCTTCAGCCGGATCGGCGGCAGCAGATCGGTGTTCAGGGTGACATTCACCGCCTCCAGCTCCCGGATCAGGAGCTCACCCCGGGCCAGGGAGGCGCTGTCAAACTCCACGTAGATCTGATCGGCGGCAAAGCCCTCTCCGGCGGAGATCCGCCGCAGGAGTATGGTATCGGGGTAGAGGGGGTTGTATTCCGCGTCCCCGATGGTGAGCTCATATCCCGTCTGCTCCTGGATGAACCTGGCCAGGGGCTCGGCGATGCGGCCGCTGCGCAGGTAGAGGTAGGTGCAGGCCACAGCTATCAGCAGCAGCAGTGCCAGAATGATCAGGGATCGTGAGAGGTATTTCATGGGTTCTCCCGGGAGGATCAGGTGCCTCCGTCCTGGAATGCCTCAGGTCTGGGTGAAGGTGGAGTCGGAGCTGGTCCAGCGGCTGATGAGCTTCTCAGCCACCTCCTGCCTGTGCTCCGCAATGTCCCGGGCCAGTTCATTGGCCTGGGGGATCAGGGAGGAGTCCCGGAGGAACTCGGCTATGCGCATGCCGGCGGATCCGGTCTGCCGGGTGCCCATGTACTCTCCCGGGCCCCGGAGCTCCAGATCCTTCTCGGCTATCTTCAGACCGTCGGTGCAGCCGGACAGGAAATCCAGCCGTTCCCGGGCGGTCTCCGAAAGCTCGGAGGCGGCATAGAGCATGCAGTAGGACTGCCGCTGTCCCCGGCCCACCCGGCCCCGGAGCTGGTGCAGCTGCGCCAGACCTAGGCGCTGGGGATCCTCGATGACGATGACCGTGGCGTTGGGCACATCCACACCAACTTCAATGACGGTGGTGGCGATGAGGACGTCAAGGCTCCCGTCCTTGAACTCCTGCATGATCCGCTGCTTGTCCTCCCCGGGGAGGCGGCCGTGGATCAGACCGATCTTAAGCTCCGGCAACTCTTCCTGGAGACGCCGGCACTCCTCCTCCGCCGCGGCAAAGTCCATGCGCTCCGACTCCTCGATCAGGGGGCAGACCCAGTAGACCTGCCACTTTTGATCCCGGCAGACACTGCGGATCCGGTCGATCAGTTTGTTCCGGGCCCGGCTGCCGATGAGGCGGGTGATGATGGGCTTTCTGCCTGGGGGCATCTCGTCGATGGAGGACACATCAAGATCCGCATAACTGGTCATGGCCAGGGTCCTGGGAATGGGGGTGGCCGTCATCACCAGCTGGTGGGGGATCCGGTTGCCGCTCATACCCTTGGTCAGCAGTCTGAGACGCTGCTCCACGCCGAACCGGTGCTGCTCGTCAATGATGATGTATCCCAGATCCCGGAAGGTGACGTCGTCCTGGAACAAAGCATGGGTGCCCACGGCGATCACGGCTTCGCCGCTGGCGATCTTCTCCAGGGCCTCCCGGCGCTCCCGGGGTTTCAGCCGGCCGCTCAGGAGTACCGTGGTGATCCCCAGGGGCTCCAGCAGCTGGGCGAACTTCCGGTGATGCTGGGCGGCCAGGATCTCCGTGGGGGCCATGACCGCTGTCTGAAAGTTGTTCTCCGCGGCGTTCAGGGTGCTCAGGGCCGCCACCAGGGTCTTACCGGAACCCACGTCACCCTGGAGGAGCCGGAGCATGGGTATCTGTTTTTCCATGTCCCGGTCGATCTCCCCGGTGACCCGCATCTGGGCGGCAGTGGGGTGGAAGGGCAGGGAGGAGAGCAGGGCGTTGCGCAGGGTGCCCCGGCAGGGCATGGAGGGTGCCGAGTGGCTGTTGTTCCGGGACCGGGCCATGCGCACGGCCACGGTGTTGGCGGTGAGTTCCTCCAGGGCGATGCGCCGCATGTGGGGGGAACTGCCGTCCCGGACCAGGTGCCAGTTGTAGTCTCCGGGCACCCGGTGCACGAACTGCAGGGCCTCCAGGAGGGTGATCCCCCCGGCGGCCTCCGGGGGCAGGAGCTCCTCTATCCCCTCCTCCGCGGCCGCCTGCAATGCAGCTTCGGTGCACTGCATGATCTTCTCTGACCGGAGCCCCTTGGTGGTGGGGTAGACGGGCAGGAGAAAGCGGGGCAGCACCATCTGGTCGATGGATGATGTCAGTTGGTAGTCCGGGTGGCTCATGCTCCAGCCGTAGGGGCCTGAGATCGGCAGACCGAAGCAGATGATGTACTTGCCGGCGGCAAATTCCCGGATCTGGTTGGGGTAGAGGTGCCAGAACACGGTCCGGAAGATGATCCCGGTGTCCTTCTCCTCGGCGGTGCACTCAAGCATGGATCCCTTGCTGGTGTTCCGGTTCTCCACCCGGATAATGCGGCCGCAGATCTGGGCCTGCTCCCCGGGGGCAGCGGCGGCAATGGAGACGATGCGGGTGCGGTCCTCATAGCGCAGGGGAAGGTGGAACAGCAGATCCTGCACGTTGTGCAGGCCCAGCAGGTGCAGCTTCTCGGCTATTTTGACGCCGATGCCGGGAAGCTTGGTCAGGGGATCCGCCAGCAGCATGGCTTAGATGATCCTCCTGATCAGCAGGTGGAGCTTCAGCCGGAAGATCTTCCGCATGTACTGCTTGATACGCTCCGGGAAATTCTCGAACTTCTCCAGCTCGTTCCAGTTGGTGATGCGCCGGGTGTGGCTCAGGATCCGCTCCCGCTCCTTACGGAGATCATCCAGGAGCAGGTGCTCCGGATCCCGGATGAGCAGGCCGTTTTCGATGTCCAGGTTCCAGGCCCGGGGATTGAGGTTGTTGCCGGTGATGAGATAGACATCGTCGTCAGCGTAGATCCCCTTGACATGGTAGGTGTTGGTGCCGTCTTTCCACAGCATGACGTTCAGCTGGCCGCTGTCGATGTAGGCCTGGTTCCGGCGGCAGAAGTCCCGGAGGAAGCCTTCGTAGAGGTAGGGCACAGCCCCCACCCGGTTGAAGGGCTGATCCTCGGGGATGTAGAAGTCGTTGGCGATCTTGTCGCCCACCACCATGGTGATCTGCACTCCCCGCTCCAGCATTTTCAGCACGCTGCGCTCAATGCGGGATGGCATGTTGAAATAAGGGGTGCAGATGGTGATCTCACTCCGGGTGTTCTTCATGATGCTCAGCACCGCCCGGTTCAGCCGGTTGCGTCCGCTGCCGAGACCGCACAGGGGGGTCAGGGCCACAGCGCCCGGCTTCCGGATCTGATCCTCAAACTGGTAGGCGGCACGCTTCAGATGCCTTTTCAGCTGGCCGATGCTTTCGGACAGATCCTTGACCGTGGGGATATCCTCCCGGGTGAGATCCGTGACCGCCGGGCTGGACACCAGGTTGGCCAGGATGAAGGCGGCAAAGGCGCCCGCCAGGGCCGGGGACTCAATCCGGTGGTAGCGGTCCAGTCGGTATTTGCCGTCCCGTCCCAGGTAGACGTTGTTGATGCTGGCACCGGAGTAGAGCACGGTGTCATCGAAAACAAAGCCCTTCAGGTGGAGCACGCCGAACATTTCCTTGGATTTGACCGGCACTCCCAGGAAGTTGATCCGTCCTCCGGGATGGGCCAGGGCAAACTCCCGGTACATGACATTGTTGCCGCACTGCCGGCCTTTGCCCATGAGCCCCCGGAGGGAGCGGTGAAAATCCACCAGGATGGTGATCTTCAGATGGGGGCACTGCTCCTGCCTCCGGTAAAGGGCCTCCAGGATCTCCCGTCCGCACTCATCGTCCTGCAGGTAAAGGGCGGTGATGTATATCCGCCGGCTGGAGGAGGCAATGAGCTCCAGCAGCTCCCGCCGGAAGTCCTCCGGGGAGCTGAGGGTGGTGATCCTGTCCGCAGGGACGGAGAGGGCGGGATGCCCTCCGGGGTTTTTCCTTTTCTTTCTGTACAGACTGAACATCGGCTTTGTTTCCGGATGCGGTTCTTTCCTTGGTGGTTCGGGTGCCCGGGCGGCGCTGCTCCGCTCAGAAGTCCTGCTCGGCCTTCCGGCTCCGGGGCTCGATCTGCCGGGTGGCCCCGATAAGCCAGCTTATCTCCTGATCTGTCAGGTAGGGCTTGATGGTGTCCCTGATCCGCTGATGGTATTCGTTGAGCCAGTCAATTTCGGCGTCGGTCAGCAGGCTCTGGTTCACCAGGCGCAGATCGAAGGGAACCAGGGTCAGCACCTCAAAGCACAGCATGGACTCATGGAGGGGATCGTTCATGATCAGCAGCTCGTTCTCGCAGCGGATCCCGTATTCCCCGTCCTTGTAGTAGCCCGGCTCGTCGGTGACGATCATGTTGGGCACCAGCCTGGCGTCGCCGGCGGTGCTTTTGCTGGATATCCGGTGGGGCCCCTCATGGACGCTGAGGCAGTGTCCCACTCCGTGTCCGGTGCCGTGGTGGTAGTCCATGCCCACGTCCCACAGCTGCTTGCGGGCCAGGATGTCCAGCTGGTAGCCGAAGGTGCCTTCGGGGAACACAGCGGTGGCCAGGGCGATGTTGCCCTTCAGCACCCGGGTGAAGCTGTCCTTCATCTCCGGCGTGGGGGTGCCCACGCACACGGTGCGGGTGATATCCGTGGTGCCGTCGTAATAGTGGCCGCCGGAGTCAATCAGGTACATGGGATCCTTTCCCAGCTCCCGGGGCGCCTCGGCGTTCTCATGGTTGTAGTGGCACATGGCGGCGTTGGGGCCCAGGGCGGAGATGGTGGCGAAACTGGGCTCGATGAAGTACTCCTGATCCTGGCGGTACTTCTCCGCCTGGAGGGCAAGGCTGGCCTCGTTCTCGCCGGCCTCCCCCTTGGTCTCGGTCTTGCGGTCAAGCCAGGCCAGGAAGCGGCACATGGCGACCCCGTCCTTGACGTGGGCGGAGCGGAAGCCGTTGACCTCGGTGCTGGTCTTGATGGCCCGGGGCAGCTCGCAGGGATCCTTGAGTTCGGTGATCTGGGCCTCGGCCTTTTTCAGCAGCAACGCCGTGTGGGTGTTGACGGTGGTGAAGTCCAGGCCGATCTTCAGGTGATCATCCCCCAGGCGCCGCAAGGTTTCGTCCAGCCGGGAGAATTCGAAGATGGACACGTCGTCGCCGCACTGCTCGGTGAATTTGGAGGCCACCAGCTTGTCATTGTCAATGAACACGTCCATGGACTGGTTGCCGTAGATGATGGCAAAGCACCGCACCACCGGCAGATAGGGGATGTCGTGGCCCCGAATGTTGAGGATCCAGTTGACCGATTCGCAGTCGGAGATGAACACGGCGTCCAGACCCGCGTCATTGATCTTCATGGCGATGAGCTCCCGCTTCTTGGTGCTGCTCATGCCCACAAAGGACTCCGGGAAGATGATGATCTGCTGCTTCTCATCTTCGGGGCGGTTGCGCCAGATTTGATCCACCAGGTTTTTGCGGCAGGGAACCAGTCTGAGACCCGCATCGGTCAGGATCCGGGAGAACTTCAGGTAGTCCGCATAGGAGTGCAGGCTGGGATCATAGGCCACGGCTCCACCCGGCTTCAGGGTGGCAGCGATGTGGCGGACGGCGGCAGTTTCCGGGGACTCGCCGCTGACCTCCCGGACTGAGGCGCATTCAGCGGCCTGCTTCCGGGCCTGGATGGTGTAGCGTCCGTCCACAAAGAGGGCAGTGTTCTCCGGCAGATCCGGGTTGCGGTAGATCACGCAGCATCCGGCGGAGCCGGTGAAGCCGGTGATGTAGGCCAGCCTTGCGGCCGAGGGCGGGATGTACTCCCCCAGGAACTCGTCGCTGTGGGGGATCAGCAGGGCGTCATACTCGCCTGCGCCCATGAGGGTGCGCAGTTCGCTGAGGTTTTTCTTGTAAAGATCGATGTTGAACATGGGTGTCTGATGGTGTCATTTCCCGGTCTGGCGGGAGGACGTGTCCGGAATGAGGATCAGGAACCGGTGGAGCCTGATCGCCGGTCCGTCTCCGGTCCGGCAGGGGGCTCCTGCTCTGTCACTTCGCCCAGCACCGGCTCGGACTCGGTCACGGTGTAGGTGTCATCCTCCAGGGAGGCCTCAGCCCCGGAGATGATCGCCGGCTCCATCTCCTCGGGAACCCCGCTTTCACTGCTGAGACCACTGGCAGTGTCACCGGCGGCGCCGTTCATGGATCTGACCTGGTACAGTTTCCCGCTCCGGTCCCGGTAGATATCAGGGGTCCCGGTGGCGAACAGCTCCAGGTGGGGGGTGAATGGCCGGGAGTACAGGAGCATGATCACGGCGACAATCAGCATCTCCAGCAGCACCAGGGTCCAGGTTACGGTCTGGATGTGGGGGTACACCGCCGGGAAGGCGAAGTTCACCGCCACCATGATGCAGAACAGGGGGGTGACGGTCCGGTGGATGATCCAGAACACCCGGGACAGGGTGCGGTGGCGGTCGGCCTGCAGGTTCACTGGCACCACGGCAATGGTGAATGACAGGGCCAGCAGGAAGGCGGGGACGGCGAAGTTCCGGGCGATTTCAGTGGCGGACCAGATCCGCAGCAGCACCAGGATCAGGGCTACGGTGCACAGCACCATGCCGATGATGTCGTAGCGGATCCGGCGTTTGCGGATCCGCACCGAGGGCTTGAGCTTCAGCAGGATGATGCTGTTGACACAATAGCATTCCAGGGCCACGGCGGTGAGGATCAGCTCCAGGAAGTTTTCAGGATATGAGCCGGTGATGATGGCGTAGATGGTGCTGACCGCGCAGATGATCAGGACGGCCACCATGCCCCAGACGAAAAGCCTCCGGGGCTTCAGGTTTCCGCTGTTCAGAATTTCCGGAATGTTCATGAAATCTCCTTCTTGGTCCCGGCATCCCTCACTGCGGGAAAGGTTATGGTGAAGCATGCTCCGTGCTCGGGCGGCTCCAGATTGCGGCATTCTATTCTACCATTAAGCAGCTTGGTCGTTAAATTGTAGATGATGTTGGCCCCCAGGCCGCTGCCGCCCCGGCCCCTCTTGGAGGTGACAAAGGGCTCGAAGATCTTGTCCAGGATGGCGGGGCTGATGCCGCTGCCGTTGTCGCTGTAGCGGATGATCACATTGCCCTCGCTCTCCCGGATGCTGATCTGGATCATCCGCTGGGTGTCCCCGCTCTCCCAGGCGTGCTTGGCGCTGTTCATGATGAGGTTGGTGTAGATCTGGTTCAGCGCTCCGGGGTAGGAGTTCAGCTCCAGCTTGTCGGGACATTCCACATTGATGAACAGGTGCTCCTTCTTCACCACATTGGACAGGCTCAGAAGGGTCTGGTTCAGGTTTTCCCGGATGTTGAAGGTGTAATTGACGTTGGAGGAGCTGTCCACGGCCACCTGCTTGAAACTGCGGATGAGCTCGGAGGCCCGCTTCAGGTTGGAGGAGAGGATGGCGTTGGACTCGGAGATGACGTCGGCGATCTCCTGGATATCCTCGGGATCTGTGTTCCCCTCCTTGAGCATCTGGGTGAGGTTCCGCACCTGCTCGTCAATGAGGGTGTGGGCGGTGACGGAAATGCCCAGGGGGGTGTTGATCTCATGGGCGATGCCGGACACCAGGGATCCCAGGGAGGACATGGTCTCGGCTTCGATGAGCTGCTTCTGGGTCTCTTTCAGCTCCTGGTAGGCGTTCATCAACTCTTCATTGGTCACCTTCAGGGTCTGGGTCCGGGAGGCGATCTTGTTCTCCAGATCGTTGTTGAGATCCATCAGCTCCTGCTGGGCCTCCTTCAGCTTGGTGATGTCATAGCCGAAGGCGATGCGGTACTTCAGGAAGCTTCCCTCATAGAAGGGCACAAAACTCCATTCCAGGTACAGCAGGTTATCCTCCAGATCATGCATGGTCATCTCTTTCAGGGTGACGTAGGTGGACTCGCTGAGCTGCTGGCGCACCGGATCCTTCTTTTCAGGATCCACAAAGATGTCAATCCAGTTTTTCCCGGTCACTTCCACCTCCAGGTAGCCGGTGAGCAGGGTGGTGGCGGCGTTGATGGAGATGATCCGGAAATCCGGATCCAGCCGGCAGATCATGAGGTTGCAGGAGTTCAGGAGGGTGTTGGAGAAGTCCCGCTGGCTTTTCAGGGCACTGTTCTTGGCCTCGTTGGCCTTGATCTCCCGGGAGATGGTCTTGCGCATCTTGTTGATGGAACTGACCAGGATGTCCAGTTCGTTGTGGAAGATATCGTCCTTGCGGTTGGGCAGGATCAGGGGTCGGTCGATCTGGTCGATGGCGAATTCCTTGGTCTCCTCGGCCAGGAAGCGCAGATGCTTGATGATCATGGCGTGCATCAGCAGCAGGATGGCTGCGGACAGGGAGACGGCAGTGAAGAGGCTCAGGGAGAGGATCAGCACCAGCTTCTGGGAGATGTGGGTGGTGATAAACTCCGGATCTGTGATGATTTCCATCTCTGCTACGGGTCTGCCGTCAACATTGATGGCATAGGTCTTCAGGATGGCGTTTTTCAGGGAGAGATCCGGTTTGGATCCCTGATGGTACTCACCCTCCAGGATCTTCTCCCGGGAGCTGGGCTCCTGGCCGTACACGGTCATGGACACATAGGCCACGTGGGGCAGGTTGGCGATGAGCTTCAGGAAGCTGTCCAGCTTGTCTGTGTCCCTGTCCCGGATGGCATCGGAGAGGATCTGCTCGGTGGTGTGCTGGGTGAAGTCGATGTTTTTGGATATCACCTCCCGGAAGTGCTCGCTTTCGTTGTACACCTCCATGTAGGTGGTGATGGAGGCCAGAATGAGCACGCACAGGAAAGTCAGGGCCATCATCTGGACTGACAGCCGTTCGTAGACATTCTCCTTGAGAAAGTCCTTCAGTTTTTTCAGCAGCATTCTGACATCTCCCCAGCCTGCACTGATTTTAGACAATGCGGCCCGGGAATTGTTGCGCCTGTGTCAAATATCAGCACGTTGGGGCCTTTCCGGCGGGGCGTCCCGCCCGGGAAGGCAGTGCCGGGGACTGACGGGACGGCGGCACCGGAAGACCGGGACCGCACTTTTCCTGCGGCGGGGTCGTTTTCGGCTACAATAACTGCCGGAGCGCCCCGGTCACTCCGATCGGCGGCCATGATGATCCCTGTTTTTCCGTGGGCGCACGGATCTGACGCCGCAAGAGGCGGGAGGAGTTGACGCATTATGACTGAAGAGACCAACTATCTGCTGAGCATTGAGGGCTTTCCCCGGTTTTCCCGGATCCGGCCGGAGGATGTGCTGCCGGCGGTCCGGGAACTGATCCAGGAGAACCGTGACTGCATCCGGGACACCCTGGCCCGGGGCGGGGAGAAAGGGGATCTGACCTACCGGGAGCTGACCGGACCCATCGACCGGGCGGATGACCGGCTGACCCGGATGTGGTCGGCGGTTTCCCACCTGAACAGCGTCATGGACACGGATGAGCTCCGGGCGGCCCATGACTCGGCATTGCCGGATCTCACGGACTTCAGCGCCTTTGTGGGGCAGCACCGGGGGCTGTATGAGGCTTACCGGAAGATCATGGACTCCCCCTCTTTCAAGGAACTTTCCCGGGCCGAGCGGCAGGATGTGGAGAATACCATGCGATCCTTCCGGCTCAGCGGCATCTCCCTGCCGGAGGAGGGCCGGCGGAAATATCTGGAACTGACCCAGCGCCTGTCAGAGCTGTCCTCCAAGTTCAGCCACAATGTGATGGATGCGGTGCTCAACTGGCACTGCCAGGTCACCGATGAGGCGGAGCTCTCCGGGCTTCCAGACACGGTCCGGGAACTGGCCCGGGAGAACGCCCGGCAGCGGGGGCTTGAGGGCTGGGTCTTCACCCTGGACTTCCCCTCCTATTTGCCGGTGATGCAGTATGCGGATTCCCGGAGCCTGCGCCAGAAGTGTTATGAGGCCTACGTGACCAGGGCTTCAGATCAGGGTCCTGACGCCGGCAAATGGGACAACACCCCGGTGCTGGTGGAGATCCTGAACCTCAGGAGGCAGCTGGCGGAGCTGCTGGGCTTCCCCGACTATGCCCACATGTCCCTGGAGGAGAAGATGGCCGACACCCCGGAGCAGGTCATGAGCTTCCTTAATGATCTGGCCCGGCGGGCCCGGAGCCAGGGGGAGCAGGAAGATCGGGAGCTCAGGGAGTTTGCCGCCCGGGAGCACGGCTGCCAGGAGCTCAAGCCCTGGGATCGGACCTACTATGCTGAGAAGCTGAAAATGCGCCGCTTCAGCATCTCCGATGAGGAGCTGCGGAAGTACTTCCCCCTTTCCCGGGTCCTGGAGGGGCTGTTTGAGACCTGCCACCGGCTGTTTGGCATCAGCGTCCGGCCCCACGGGGACGGGGAGGATCTTTACCATCCGGATGTGCGGCTGTTTGACGTCCTGGACCGGGACGGAACCCTCCGGGGCTCCTTCTACCTTGATCCCTTTGCCCGGCAGCACAAGCGCTCCGGGGCCTGGATGGACGACTGCATCGGCCGCCGCCGGGAGGATGACGGCTCCGTAAGGCATCCGGTGGCCTTTGTGGTCTGCAACTTCACTCCGGCCGCCGGCGGCGGGGAGCCTCTGCTGACCCATGATGACGTCATCACCGTCTTCCATGAGTTCGGCCATGCCCTGAACCTGCTGCTCACCGATGTGGATGTCCCGGGGGTGTCGGGGATCTCCGGGGTGGACTGGGATGCGGTGGAACTGCCCAGCCAGTTCATGGAGAACTGGTGCTGGCAGCAGGAGGCCCTGAACTACATTTCCGGGACGGTGGACACCGGCACCCCCCTGCCTGAGGACAAACTGAAGATGCTCCTGGCCTCCCGGAACTTTAATTCCGCCCTGGCTTTGCTCCGGCAGCTGGAGTTTGCCCTGACGGATTTCCGCCTGCACCTGGAGCGGGGGCCGGTGGACATTGATCTGGTCCGGCGGATCATTGCCGATGTCCGCTCCCAGGTGGCCGTGGCGGAGGTGCCGGAGTACAACCGCTTCGAGAATTCCTTCCAGCACATCTTCGCCGGGGGTTATGCCGCCGGCTACTACAGTTACCTCTGGGCGGAGCTGCTCTCCTCTGACGCCTTCAGCCGTTTTGAGGAAGAGGGGATCTTCAGTCCTGAGGCCGGTGCGGATTTCAGGAACTTCATCCTGGCCAGCGGCGGTTCGGTTCCCTCCATGGAGCAGTTCAGCAGCTTCCGTGGCCGGGAGCCGAAGATTGACGCCCTGCTCCGCCACCGGGGGATCCGGGGTTAGAAATTCCCGGATCCTGCCTCCGGCCCAGCGACGGCGGGGCCTTCAGGCGGCGGGGAACAACCAACCGGAAAACCGCAAAATGAAAGACCGCCCGGGGTTGCCGGACGGTCCTTCTGTTTCTGGGCTCCGGAAAGGCGCCCGGAGGCCGGTGCTATTCCCCGGCCTTTTCTGCCGGGGCAGCGGCCGGCTCAGACTCCGGCTCCATGACGATCTCACCGGTCAGGCTCCGGGTATCCCGGTCAGCATTGGTCAGGAACACCCTGACGTTCATGGCCAGCTCGTAGAGCATCTTGCCGTCTTTGAAGAGCCGGCCATCCTCCTGGCTGACGGCGTAGGCTTCGGACTTGGCGGGATTGATCGTGGACATGGGAATGAAGACCATGGCGCCGTTGGCGGTGAGCTGAACCTTGATCCCGGGCCGGGAGATATCGGTGATCTCAGCGTCGAACACGGTCTTCTTCGCCACATCCGGGGCCAGCACATCGGTGTAGAGCCACTCCCGGACATCCCGCTCGGCGAAGCGGCTGGTCTTCTTCACTGTATTGAGCCGGGTCATGATCTTGGGATCCGTGGTCGGGGGCAGTTCGGTGCCGGTGATGAACGCCTTGATCAGCCGGTGGTTGATCATGTCCCCGTACTTCCTTATGGGGGAAGTCCAGGTGGCGTAGCAGTGCAGGCCCAGTCCGAAATGCTCGGCGGGGGTCTCCACCATTTCCGCGGGAATGCTGAACTTGCGCAGGCGCATGTCCAGGTAGCCGGTGCTCTGGGCATCACACAGGGATCTGAGCCGGAAGAAGCCGGCCATGGTGCTCAGCTCCTCCTTGGTGAAGTCCGTGATCTCGTTGCGCTTTAGGATCCTGAGGACCATGTCCAGCTTGTCGGGATCAAAGCCGGTGTGCCGGTTGAAGACGCCCCGGCCCACATGTTTCTCCAGGAAGAGGCCGGCGCACTCGTTGGCGATGATCATGCACTCCTCGATGATCTTGTTGGCCACTCGGCGGCGCTCAACCTTGATGCCGGCGGGCTTACCCTCAGCATCAAGCTCAATGTCGAAATCAGGCTTGTCCTTGAACAGCACCGTGGTCCGGGAGCGGAAGGCAGCCCGGGCGGCAGCGAACTCCTGGAAGATCCCCAGCTGGGCGGCCAGGGCCGGCCCCGGCTTCAGGTTCTCCGAGGATCCGCTTTCCAGGAAGTCCGACACGTCGTCATAGGCCAGCTTGGCCGTGGATCGTACCGTTCCCAGGGCGAAGGTGCAGGGTTCGTCCCCGGACAGGGAGCCGTCCTTGCCCACATGGATCAGAGCCGTCAGGGCGGGCCGATCTTCCCCGGCCACCAGGGAGCAGACGCCTTCGCTCATGACGTGGGGGATCACGGGAATGTTGAAGCCGGGCAGGTAGCAGGTGAAGGCCCGGCTGGATGCCTCCTGATCCAGGGGGGATCCGGCGGGAATGTAGGCTGTGGGATCGGCAATGGCGACATGCAGATCCCAGTGATCCCCCTTATCGGTGATGCTGATGGCGTCGTCCATGTCCATGGTGGAGGGACTGTCGATGGTCACGAATGGAATGTCCCGCATGTCAGCCCGGTCAAAGCCGTCAGAGATGGCAATGGTCTCGGGATCCGGCGGGCACTCCTTGGGCAGTCCGTGCCGGCGCAGGGTTACAGACCAGGGAACCTTGGGATCATCGCTGCGGGCGACCAGCTCCCGGACAATGACGCTGGCCCGGCGATCCGGCTTCAGCAGGGGGTGATCTGACAGTTCCACCAGCACCCAGTCGCCGTCCTGCGGCTCCTGCTCCCGGATGGCGTTGGGGATCTTGGCCAGAACCTTCTCCTTGAATGCCGGATTGTCAATGGCGGCCAGAAACTCGCTCTCCTTCCGGGGATTGCGGTAGATCCGGGCGATGCTGGTGGAGAGGCTGGCGTTGATGAGCTTGATGGGAACAGCCTGTTTCCGGTTCTGGCTGTCGGTTCTTATGATGGCGGTGATCCGGTCCTGGGGAAACACCTTGCGCATCTCGGCCGGGGAAATGAAGATGGACTCCCCGTTGCTGAGCTCCAGGAAGCCGAAGCCCCGGTCCGTGGCTTTCACGGCGCCGTCCTTGGTCTCCCTCCAGGCATCCTCGGAACTGGGATCCTGAACGGTGTTTCTTCTGCCCTTGCCGCCCTCATGGCCGAATTTGCCCTTCAGCTGCTGCAGCGCAGCCATGGATGCTGGATCTAATATCATGTTGTCTCTTGTTCTTTGGTGATTTGGTCGGGTGCCGGCTGTCTGCCTTTCCCGGAATGGGCCGGTGGATGGTGCCTGGGGGATGGCTGGCAGGAGATCTGCGGTGACAGCCCCGGGTCACGGCGGAATGGCCGCGGATGCGGAAAAACGGGTGCCGGATCAGTGCGGAAGGTTACTTTACATTGTTGCCGGGTGCTTTACAACCGGAATTTGCACCCGGGGATTGCCGGTCAGGGAGGCTGCGGACCGGGCCTCAGTCATCGGCCTCCCAGATCACGGTGAGCTTCTGGCGGTCGATTTCAGCGGTGCCCGGCTTGAACAGGCTGTGCTTGAAGTAGCGCTCGCAGTCGATGCCGTAAACCTTGAACTCGCTGTAGCGCTGGCAGAGCACCTGGAGGTTGTAGTTGCCCAGCTGGGACTCCATGGCGGTCTCCATGACGGTCCTGATGTCCATGGGGCTGCACAGATGGATCAGTTCCCGGATCTTGGCAAAGCCGCCGATGAGGGAGGGCTTGATCACCACGGTCAGCCCCGGCAGGCGCCGCCACTGATCAAAGGTGTAGTAGTGTAGCAGCTTGTCGATGCCGATGGGGATCCCGGTGTTTGCGGCCACGGACTCCACATCCTCCAGATCTCGGCACACATCCTCAATATAGAGAATGTTCTCCTTGGGCAGGTGGCTTATCATGGTGTAGGCCTCCTCCCGGGTCCAGAGCATGCTGGCATCCAGGATCAACTTGATCTCCGGGGCTTTCTTGCAGATCTCCTTGATGAGCCTCAGCTCGTCCCGGAGGGTGTAGATGCCGACTCTGAGCTTGGCCACCTTGGGGTAGTCCCCCAGCATCTGGAACCACTCATACATGATCTGCTTGGGGGTTCCCATGAGGATCCGGTAGGTGTTGCTGTATTTGGAGTAGAGGCTTATGTCATAGGTGAGGTGCTCATTCATGCAGTCAACACCGAACTGCACCGACGGCAAGGTGGGCTCGTACTTCTCATGGCGGTTCAGCGCCTGGAGGTAGGCCAGGGCCTCCTCCTGGGCCTCATCGATGGTCTCCAGGGAGTGCTCCGGCAGGGGACAGATCTCACCCCAGCCGTCGTAGCGCCTAATGATGAGTCCGGAGCGCATGTCCTCGCGCTTGCTTAGGTTCGGCAGCGGCCTGATAAGGGGCAGATCGTAGCGGTACAGTCCAAGCTTCATGTTCTCTCCATTTCCAGGAACCCAAGAACTCCTGGTGCGAACCTTCAGATATATGTACTTATTTTACAACTTCAAAGGATCCTTTCAACTTCGGTGGGCCGGATCCGGACCTTTCCAGGTCTCCCTGTGAGTTTAACCTGAGCCGTCATTCATCCGATATGCTCCGGCCTGCACCTTCTTTGCCTGTCCGCTCACCTTTTTGACAGCCATCTGGCACCGTTTCTTTTCTTGGTGGCACTTCTGAAACTATACTGCCTGCAGGGGATCTGTACCTGACTTTGCGGACGGCAGGCAGGATGATGCCCTTTTGATGATGTGAGCCGGGTGAATGCTATGGATGAGAACTTTGATCCTGACAAGGGACAGAATGTCAGCTGCAGGCTGAATGAACAGGGTGACAGTTATGTGGAGTGCGCCGAGTGCGGTGCCCAGGCCGAGATCGGTACGGTGATCCAGGCCGGGGATGTGGTTTATTCCGGCCAGGTCAGTGCCGGCAGTCCAGATGCCACCGCGGCTCTCTACGGCAGGATCCTTGAACTTGCCCGGGAGATCTGCGGGGAGGTGAAGGCGGAGAGCAGCGACGAGGCCGGTGGCGCCGTCCGCAGGTATGTGTTCACCTTCACCTGCACAGCCGAGAAGATGATCTTTGAGCTGCGCCTGCGCAACATAAGGTGATGAACAGGATCCGCATCCCGGGATGGGGCGCCGCCTTGCTGCGGTGGCTGGTTCTCGGGATCTTCCTCCTCGGGGGCCGGTGCTGGGCTATTGCCTCCATGACCGACTACTACACCTACGATTTTGACAAGCTGGCCGAGACCGGCACCCTCAGGATCCTGGTGGTGTATGACGGCGTCAATTACTACTTTGTGGACGGCCACGAGGACGGCTTTGCTGTGGCCATGGGGCGGAAGCTCCAGGCCTATATCAATGATCACCATGTCCGGAAGCCTGCCGGGGTGGGTGGCATCGACATCCAGTACATCCCGGTCCGCACAGATCAGATCTTTTCCATGCTGCAGAAGGGAGTCGGAGATGTGGCCGCCGGCTTCATCATGCCCACCCAGCGCCTGCAGAACGAAGTGTCCTTCACTGATCCCTTCATGACGGATCTCCAGGAGCTGGTAGTCACCCGGAAGAACGCCCCCAGGATCCGGGGGATCCGGGATCTGTCCGGCATGAGCCTCTATGTGCGCCGATCTTCCAAGTCCTATGAGACCCTCCGGGCCTTGAACCTGGCCTTCCGCACCATGAACTGGGCGCCGGTGAACATTGTCATTGTGCAGGAAACCATGCAGGATGCGGAGATCATCCAGCGGGTCCAGGACAATGAGATTGCCGCCACGGTGGTGAGCTCCGCCCAGGCGTTACTCTGGGAGCATGTCTTTCCCGGGGTGAACTTCCACCGGGAGTTCCCCCTGAGCTCCGGCAATGAGCTGTGCTGGGCGGTGCGGAACTACAACTTCCACCTCTTGAACATCCTGAACAAGTTTGTCTCCCTCTATAACCAGGAGACCAAAGCCGGGAAGGCGGTCATCAGCAGTTACTTCCGTCCCTTGGCAAACTCCGCTGCCACCCACAGCAAGAAGCAGAGCCTCTCCACCATGGGCATGAAGTTTGAGGACTTCCAGCGCTTCAAGACGGTGTTCCAGAAACATGCCGAGTTGCAGGGACTGGATTGGCGCATGCTCATGTCCCAGGCCTATCAGGAGTCCACCTTCAATCCCAACGCCCGCTCACCCAAGGGACCGGTGGGGCTGTTCCAGGTGTCCCCCACCATGGCCCGGAACTTCCTGGTCGAGTCCACGGATGAACTGACCACGGTGGAGGGCAATGTGAAGGCCGCCACCAAGTACCTGCGCTACATCATTGACAACTATCTGAAGGGGAACTTTTACCTTTCTGCCCAGGATCGGATGGCTTTTGCTCTGGCTTCCTACAATGCGGGGCCTGGAAGGATCAAGTATTACCGGACACTGGCCGAGCGGGCGGGGCTTGATCCCAACATCTGGTTTGGCAATGTGGAGAAGATTGTGGCGGAGAAGGGACTCATGGAGACGGTGAACTATGTGTCGTCCATTATGAAGCGCTACCGGGCCTTTATTCAGTCTGAGGAGTCCCGGAAGAAAAGGTGAGACCTGGGAAGACGCCATGACTTGGAACCTGGGGGACAGTACCCAGGTGTCTTGAAAGTCTTCTCTGCCATGGGTAAAAGTTTTTCCGCCTGGGATCTGCAGGCGGTTTGCTGGGCTGGTCTGACACAGGCCCTTTCTGCGGGATCGGTCAGTGCGGGTTATTTTCCAAGAGCCTTTTTCAGGTTGTCAAAACACTCCTTCTTTTTCTTGATCTGTTCGGCATAGGATGGATTTTTAGTTCTCATAATTTTGCTTATCTTGAAGATGCTTTCGGGCAGTTTTTTGCTGCCGAACACCTCCAGGAAACGGCCAACCACCTGACGGTCAGCCCTGGGCTCCTGGTCCAGTCTTTCCAGGAAGTTGAAGCATTTTTCCCTGGCCTGTTGCAGGGTCAGATCCGGATGATCCTTGAAATCCTCGTCTTTGTAGAGCCTGGAGAGCTTATCTGCAAATTCATCCAGTTGCCGTATCAGTTCGATGTCCTTCTCTGAAAGTCCGCTGCTTGCAAGCACACTCTCCCGCTTTTCGGTTGTCCATTTCTCAATCTGATCTTTGCCGATCTCACTGGCGCCAATGCCCATGACATCCCGGAGGAAGCTAACGGGGAGATCGGGGGCTGACTGCCGGGCCCGGTTCAGATCCACACCATCCTGGGGGTATGTGCTCTTCTCCTCCCAGGATTCCTGGTAGCCGAGGATCTCCTTGTTCTTTTTGATGCGATCTGTGAATTCCTTCAGGGTGTTGTAGATCTTCCCGTCGGGGTTGGTGTGCACCATGGAGATCTCCCGGAGGTTCCTAATCTGGGGACTGTTCTTCCAGGGCTCACTGACACCATCTTTTCCCGGATAGAGCCGGTTCATCTCCTCCTCAAAATAGTTGATGTAACTGTCCACATTGCTGGAGGAGTCCGTGTCGTAGGAGGGGAATTCCAGTCGGATGTCCTGGAATCTGACGGCGCCAGCACCATAGGGCTTGGCATGACCCAGGGAGTGGTAGCAGCCCTCGTCCTGCATGAATTTGACCGCCCACAGGAGTGCGCCCAGCTCAAAACGCCTCAGGTTGTGGAAAAGGATCTTTCCAGAAAATATGGTGCCTGGGGGTGCGAAGTTCACGGTGGATAGTTGGGAGTCGTTGATCTTCTCGTTGTTCTGGCTCGGGTAAAGCCGATCCCTCACCAGGTAGCGCTTCCACCCTGCGGGGACGGAAGTGTTGCTGGAGTAATCAGTAGCCTGTCCGTTAGGGGAAACCAGATAGGCGTTGTTGAAGGAGATCTTGGGCCCTTGGAGGCAGAGCTTTTCTGCTTTCAGTTTGGTCTTTGCGGTGGAGATGAAGTCGGAGCAACCGATCCGGCTTTTGAGGCTCATGTTGGTTTTGCTGTTCTGGCTGTCGGGATAAACGGAGCCGAACATGATCTGTGACAGATCAAACAGGTGCTCCTTCAGGTAGTCCCCCTGGTGCTTTTTTACCAGATCCCCCACTGAGTATTTATGCATGAGCCTCGGCATACGGCAGATCCCCAGCTCCTTGATCTCCCCGTTGGACTTCTTCAGGATCCAGACCGGGATCCCCAGATCCCTGCTGGGATTGCTGAACAGATAGTCGGTAAGTTCCTGCTCTTGGCTGGATTTGAAGTCGTTCACCACCTCATCGCTGATGCGGTCATCCTTTCCAGGAGCCTGTTCCCTGTTTATGCCGTAGAAGAAGTAGCTGTAGTCCTTGTTGCTGATGTCGCTCTTTTTGGCTTGTTCGCTCACAAGCCTGTAGTTGCAGCATACTATGCGCCCTTTTTTGAGGCTGCCGCTGTTTGCCAGGGTTGCCTTGTTGGGCACGCCTTTCTTGAAGCTGTTCTCCTCAATGACGGCGGTATAGTCCGTGTTCAGGACATCAATCCCTGCATTCTGAAAAATCTTGTATTTGCAGGCTGCGCTCTGTTGCTGGATGGTGCCGCCTTTGCTCTTGCTCTTGTTGGTTCCGGCCCCGGGGGTGAAATTGCGGATCTGTTCTTTCCCTCCAAAGAACTTCCGGTTGATCTGCTCGTTGGAGAGCCGTGCACACTTGCATGGGATGACGTACCAGCCATCATTGTCACGGTTCAGAAATCCGGGCTCCTGCCGGAGTTCTTTGTATTCGTTCATGTATGTGGAGTCCGACTTGATCTCCCTGAAGGAGCAACGCTTGTTCACATAGTCCCTAAACTTGGCGAAGCCGGCGATCTCAACAATGTTCCTGAGCATTCCCTTGACTGTCGTTCCGGGAATGATGAGCCTGTTGTCATCAGGTGTGGTGCCCCATTTCACCTCGTTCTTGACACTGCTTTTGTCGGAGCTGCCGCCAACGCACAGTTCGGTGGCATTGACCAGGCTCAGGGTGACTGCGCCTGTGATACCGTCATCGAAGGGAATGTCTTGGGAAACCTGGTATGCCCATTCGGGTGTGAACACCCATTTTGACAGGGGCACAAAGGCATAGGGCACGGTGATGTCGTTATTCATTCTCTTCTCCCTCAAAGCCTAAAAACTGCTGTGCCATGGCTTCCCAGCGGCCGTTCTGTTCCCGGTACCAGAAGCGGTAGCGGGCACAGGAGGCGCTGTCAGATCTGAGTTGCCGGCGGATCAGCACGTTCTGATCATAATAGGCGCAGTCAGTGTAACAGTCTTCTCCCGCTGCCATTGAATAGCTTGTGAGCAGGTACAGATCATCGTGCAGCAGCCTGATCCGGGTGGTGGTGGCGCCGTCCCAGAATTCTGCCTCTAGAACGGTTTTGCCGGGGGTACATCTTGGGCTGATGGCAATGCTGTCGGTGTACAGCTGCCATCCGGCAATCTGGTTGCTGCCGACTGCTTCTGCAAGGCTTCCCTTCCTCACCTGGCGGCAGGTGATGAAGAGCCCGGCTTCGGTCAGCTCCGGCAGGACCGGGGAGTCACCGTAATTTCGCTCATTGATCCGGGATGCAAGCTTGTTGTAGGTTTCCACGCTCATGACTGTCCCCCTTCTTCCAGCAGTTCACGCCTGAAGATTGACTTCTCCTCTGCTTCGCCGTCTTCCTCCAGAATGCCGGCCTGGCGTCCGCTACCGGAGGAGATCGGAAGAAAGCCCTCCAGGATATCAGTGATGGTGCGGGACAGTGCCTCCCCTACCAGAGGTGACTTCAGGGACTTCCGTAGCCAGATTTCCACGGTGATCCGTGGCCTGTACAGCCGTTTTTCACTGAACAGAGCGCCTTCGAATGCGCCCCCGGAAAAACGGTCGATCTTCACATGGGTCCGCTGGAGCTCAGATGGGTATTCCACCAGGGCGTCACTGACAATCAGATTGCCGCAACGTGCTGGGGCTTCATCACTGCCGGCGGTGCCGAAGATGTCCTCCAGTTCTGGTGAAAGGCAGATCTCCCTGGCCGGCAGAATGCTGGTGCAGGGCTCTCCGCCATCTTGTTGACGTTTCAGTCTCCGGAGATGGTAGTCGGTGCGGTGGGCTATGATCCCCTTGATGGTGCTGCCAAGGATCAGGATCCGCTCCTGGGGAACTCCAGTCATTTTCCCGCGGTTCCAGGTGATGTGCTTTTCGCGATAGCAGCAGGTCTGATTGTTGTCATCAGTGAGGTTCCCGGTGCGCCAGGAATCACGTCCCCGCAGGTGCAACCTTGCCAGGAGCACCTTTCCTCCGCTGCCTCCTTGCTTTCTTCTTTCCTCCGCAGCTTTCTTCAGAATGCTGTCAACCTGGACGGGCACATTGCCAGGGTTCAGAAAATCCCGGATGCTTCCGGGCAGACTGCCGGTGTCGGCTCCTTTGAGTTTCAGTACTTTTTCCGTATAGCCCACAAGGGAAATCTGCCCCTGACCGTTGGTTATGCCGGAGCCGACGGTGATGCTACCGTCGGTGAAAAGGCTTATCAGCCTGCGGAGTTCGTTTTCTTCGGGATCCCCATTCAGTTCAGCCCTGATATCGAAGACAAACCTTATCCCTGATGGCAGCACTGCGGTGTCGAACTTGCCCTCCTTTGATGCCACGCCCCGGTGGCTGATACGGCATCTTTCCCGGATCTCGCTCTTTTCCTCGCTGTACATTTGGTACAGCGGATCTTCCAGTTCCTCCACTCCCGCAAGACCGTGGCAGTAGCCGTGCTCTGAGTTCAGTATCATGGCGTCGGAAAGTGCGATCACCGAGGTTTTCCCGGAGCTGTTTTCCGGACCGAACCACCTGTCCGCCATGTCCGCGGGCAGAACGGAGCGCCATACCCCTGCTATAGATGTAGCGGGAATGTAGGGAAGTGAATTCCAGTCGCGGGCCAACTGGGTGTCAAAGCCGGTTTCCCGTCCTCCCGAGTGGACGGCCATGGGGGAGACTGTCTCAATGACGCAGCGCGCCAGGAAAAGCCTGTCCTTATTCATTCTCGGTCTCCTTTTTCAGCTTTTCCAGTCCCCGCCAGGTGTTGAGACTGTGACTGGAAATGGCTTCCAGCTGTCTGATGAAACTGTCAATGGTGATGGCCTCGCTGTTTTGCTCCAGGTGCCTGATCAGGTGTTCGGCGAAGTTGGCAAACTGTCCGCCGGAGGTGAACCGTGCTCCCCACTCCCGGCTCTTCTGACTGTTTCCGGCAGCGCTTTGAGTATTCCCCTGGCTTTCCTTGGGCACTTCGTTCCTAAGGTAGTCTCTGAGTGGAGTGAGACACGCCTCCAGACCGCCCTTGCCGCCTTTGCCCTTCTTGTGATCTTTGAGGATTTCCATGACGCTTTTCCACTGGGTCTTGCTGGGACCGATGACGGTGCCCTGGGGATTGCCCGCACCGCAGCAGTATTTGCGCAGATCCAGGTAAAGCGTGACAACATGCTGTGCCAGGGACTTATCCCTGTGTTTTCTGCCCGCAGCCTCATTGCACATGCTGAGCCAGTGGCGGAGATTGGGGTTGAGGGAAGCGGTGCTGCCACCCTCATCTGCTTCATGGGTCAAGGTTTCCGGGATTCGGAATGGTGTAAAAAGATCCCCGGCCCGGGCGATTTTTCTTTCTTTTACAAGCCATTCCGGGTTGATTAGCACCTGACCGTAGCCGTACTGCATGTTGATCCCGATGCCATGTTTCTGCAGTTCTTCAAGTTCCCCGACGGACAGTTCCCGTGATGTCTCAAAGCAGATGATGCTGCCCTTCTTCACCAGCAGGTTCTCACTGTCAAGACCGCCACGGGTGCGGTTGAAGTGCCTTACGGATATGTTCCGGACAAAGGAACTGTCCGGTTTGTAGGTTCCGGTCACGGAATTCCCGCTCTGTATGGCAGGCTCCATTTCCTGTCTGCCTGCGCCACAGCTTTTGCCGTCCTGCTGCTCCATCAAAATCCACAAGTTGTCAAAAACCGGAACCGGGGAGTTCTGTCCGGTAGCCAGACTTATGAATTCACAGTCGCTCAGGCACCAGAGAAACAGTTTGTTGCCGCATGTTACCGGGGTGTTGAGACAGGGCTCAGTCATGTCGAGGAACTCAAGGCGGATCCGCCCGAATTCGGAGCCTCGGCCGTTTCCGATCCTGATGGTGGAGTTCAGGAACCCGCGGATCCTTCCGTCGATCTTGTGGGCCAGATCATCACAGTTAATATCGATGAACCCAGCAAAGACGCTTCCAGGACTGATGAATTCCGTGGTGTGGAGGGTCCTGTTCCTGGCGGACTGGCTTTCCGGATCGATGGCGGTTCTGGTTATGGTACGGTGCCGGATGCTGGTGGATATTTCGCATGAGGGGGTGATGAATCCGCTGCGCAGTTGCTTGTACTGCTCTCTGGAGTCGTCATCGGATCTGACGCATTTGTTTTCGATGCTGTCCCGGCTCTGGGGCTGATCCTTGGGGTAGTGGAGACAGAGGGGTACCGGAAGGGTTATTTCACCTTTGTCGGTTGGATAGGCGTTGCTGAACACCGACGACCCGTTCTGGAAGAGCTGATCAAGTTCTTCGGGATGGAGAGTTTCCTCGGAGTAAAGATCGGCTGCCAGGGCTCCCAGTATGGCGCTTCCGGGAATGTAGTCCAGGCATGAGGCGCTGTAGGTGTTGGCGTGGGTTTCGCTGACGGCGATGCCGTCGAGGGCTGTGGCCTTGTAATAGTATCTCATTGCTCTGCCTCCACGGTGCATTTGCCAAAGCCCCGTCTGCGTCTGCCACCTATTTCGCCGATGAGGCTGCAGAGCAGATCGAGTTTTTCCCTGAACGTGCGGATGTCACTGAAAAGTTCCAGGAGTCTTTTTTCGTCGTAGGTGACAGATGCCCGGAGGGTCAGGGGGACGCAGACTTCAGTGGTTCGGAGGGAGCCGTCCTTGGCGGTTCCGGAGACCCGGTCAATTTTGGTGTTCTGGATGGTCCTGAATAGATGCCGTAGCCCGTTTTCACTGCCGGCTATGGTCCGGCGGTCGGCAAGGGGAAGCTCAGCGTTGGTGAACCCAAGAATGCCTGCAGTTGTCAGTTCACTGAAGTCCTTCTCCATGAGCCTGGGGTTTTCGATGAAGTTGCGGCCAACTATGGTGGTGCCCTCCATGCCGAACAGTTCGCTGACATGGCTGATAAGGCCGTTGTGCTCAGCCAGTGTTGCGGCGTTGCGGAAAATGCCCTTGAGTGTTTTGCCGGGGACAAAGGGGAAGCCTTCACTGTCTTTGAGCATCAGATCATCGGCATAGGCACCGGCTTCGTGTCCGGATCCTATGAACCAGTACCCTCTGAAGGAGATCCTGAGTCCGATTTCCTTTTCCATCATTCCTGCTCCTCCTGCTGGTCTGACGGTGTGTCCTTCCAACTGTCTTGTTTCCCCTGACCGTCCAGAGTGTAGTGGGCCAGCACCAGAAGATCCGCCAGGGGTGTGCTGAGATCGCCGTTTGTGCTTTTCTGGCACCAGTCAAAGGATGCTGCGCCGGGATCACGGTTCACAAGGAAGAAGAATTTCTTTATCTTCTCCTTGAGCTCCTCTGAGACATGGCTCTTGTCCATCATGAAGTGGTAGACCCTGTCAGCCTCGTATTCGTCTCCCTTTGCCAGTTCCGAGAGCATGATCCTGAACTTCTGCATGATGGAGGAACTGCCCTTGTCCGCCTTTACGGCGTTTATCAGTTCAAGGAAGTCACTGATCCCCGGGGTGGCAGAGTCAAGATCCTGCTCGCTGACGTAGCAGCAACATGTTCCCACGGTTATGGTTTTGGAACCGATCTGAAAGCGCCTGCCCTTCTGCATGATCTCCTCAAACGGCTCCGAGGCAGTGGATGACATGCGGTAGAAGGCCACAGCGGCCTCCCTTCTTTTGTTGCTTTTCGTCAGATGCTTCGCCTTTTCCGCCAGACCCTCCACCAGTGCGTGGGTGTTGGTTGCCGGGTGGCTTATCTTGTTGAACAGTATGCCGCCGCTGGCGGTGAGTCTGGGCTTCTTCCTGAAGGTTGCCAGATCCCGGAACTCCATGGCGCTACTGATCTGCTTGCTGGTTTGGATTTCGAATTTGGTGCAGAACTTGCTGGCAAAGTCCAAGGCATATCGGGGATCAATCAGCAGTGTCACATCATCGCCTCCGAGAACCAGGGGACGCAGGCGGAAGATGCCGTCACTGTCGTTTCCTGCGCTCCGGGCTTCATCGGCGAGTTCTGTCAGGGTTTCTGCCACCGCTTTCTGGGTCGCATCGGCAATGATCCGGGAGAATGTCCGGAGGATCTCCTTCTGATCCTCTAACGGCCTGCCTTTTATGTCCTTCCGGATGCTGATGGCGGTTTTGCCAATGCTGTTGCCGTCAAAGTGGATGTAGGCAATGTCAGTGCTGCCGCTGCTACCGTCCTCATCCTTGCTGATTTCCCTCTGCAGCCTGTCAAAACTTGATTTGAACTTCTGGCTGAGAGTGGGTTCGCTTCGTGGATCTGCCGCCTTTTCGTTGAAGAACTTATGGTAAAGGTTCCGGCGGAGGTTGCGGATGGTCTTGCATGTCCTCAGGGTTGTCAGGTCACAGTCATCGCTCTCGTTGGCTATTTCGGAGAATCCGGTGAAGGGCACCGGTATGTCTGCCAGACCAGTGCGGGAGTTGGCCTGGATCAGGGCTGTTGCGGCCGGGAGGGTGGCCACCGGCGCGTTGACCGAGGCATTGAGAAGCCGGAAGGCCTCATCCATGGCGTCGCCCACATCTGCCCTTTCATCCAGGGAGCCCAGGTAGTCGGTGAACTGCAGGTAGGGAAACATCTGTTGGATCAGCATAGTCCACACAGAGCGGAACTTTCTGAGAATTCCCACCTCAGCGCAGAATGCGTGAATCGCTCCTCCCTTCCTGCGGATGAACTGAACTTTGCCTTCCGGATCAACCTCATTGAGAACCATCTGGAGGATGCTGTCATCCTCTTCCTTTTTCTCGCAGTCATCCATGAGCCGGTCCAGCAGATCGCTGAGATTTGTCAGATCCCTCAGCCTTCCTGTTCGGGTTATGTACGCCTGGATGGATTTGAGTTCAAAGAGATAAATGTGCTGCACCATATACTCCCTGGCTCCGTTCTGTGCTGCCTGTCTTAACAAAACCGCAATGACCGCGGGCTTTTCCCCGGTGGGGTGAGGATCAGAGGTTAGACCTGCATCCTTCTGGGACGGGATCTTTCCTCCGTTCATGTCAGATCGTATTCTAATGTCTTTTGTGCGCATGCTTCGGGAGGTGGGCCACGTTTTTCGGTGTCATGATCCATGAGTTCGTTCTGCGCTGTTCCGGTGACGGTCAGGCCTGCTTTTCCGTGCCCGTGGCGCTTGAATATAACCTCTGTCAAAAGAAATCGGTTTCCCCGGCGGCTTTGTTTGCCATACTGTCCTGCATCACCCACAATTGATCCTGTGAGCGAACCACCGCGATCCCGCAACATCCATCTCAGGAAGACCCTATGAAAACATTCAGGCTCATTCTTCTGGCCGGCCTCTGCGCCGCCGCCGCCCAGGCCAGTGCCGCCGGGGAGGAGTTCGTCTACCAGAACTTCAAGTATGCCGTTTGCACCGGCAATGGCAGTTTTTCCGACAAAATGCGGGAGCAGATCCTGACCGTGATCAGATCCGGCAACAAACTGAAGGATGACTGCCGCAGGGAGACCATGGCGGCGGCAATAGTGCGCCGCTCCGGCTCAGATCCGGAGTTCCTCCGGCAGCTTCTGGCCCTGGGCCTGGATCCGGACTACCTTGGCAGCAGCAGGGTGTCTGGCCGCATGGCGGCCCTGAACCGGAGTGAACTCAAGGCGGTGGAGCCCCTGCTGACCGGCCGCATTGACTGGAAGCAGACTGGCATGGCAGGGGACAATCTGCTGCTGATGGCCTTTGGCGGCAAGGTGAGGCAGGAGATCCAGATGAAGCTCCTGGAGAACGACATCCCTGCCGAGACGGTGAATGCCCGGGGCTCCGACGGCAACAGCCTCCTGCTCCGCATTGCCATGGATCGGGTCAGGGTGAAGGACGAGGTGGTTCAGCGTCTGGCGGCATTGGGCGCCGACTTCAATCAGCTTTCATCCCGGGGCCTGCCTGTCATTCAGGAACTCTTCGTCAGCCGTGGCGATGCCCGCTTTGACGAGAAGCAACTGAAGCTCTTCACCTCCCTGGGAGCCGATGTGAACCGGAAGAATGCGTCCGGGGAGGGCCCCCTTCATTTTCTGTCCCACTATTCCACATCCCACAAACTGTTGCAGTTTGTGCTTGACAACAGGCCGGATCTGGAGCTCCGGGACAGCAGGGGCAACACACCGCTGCTGGCGGTGTTTGTCAATCATGCTGATGCTGTCAGTGACACCGACAGGGACTATGTGGTCAAAAAGCTCATTGAACAGGGGGCTGACGTCAACGCGGTGAACAAGGAGGGGCTATCGGTGCTTATGGCGGCGCTGATGGATGCGGCCGCCCGGCAGAAGAATGATCTGGCCATTGCTGAACTGCTGAATGCCGGGGCCCGGGCGGATGTCCGCTCACCCACAGGCCGCCCGGCACTGTATTACGCTACCCTCACCAGCCTGGATTTCAAGGCCCGGGAGGCCATTCTGGCTGCCAGCACCGATCTTAACGAGCGGGATCCCCGCACCGGTGCCACGCCATTGCTGCTGGCGCTACTGGCCGGGAACACCGCCATGGCCGATCAACTGGTTAAGGCCGGCGCTGATCCCAACCTGGCCGACAATGAGGGACGCACCCCGCTGATGGCCCTGGTGCGGAAGTCCCTGGAGCAGACGCTGGCCCAGCGTCTCATCAAGGCCGGGGCCGATGTCAGTGCCCGGGACAAGAGCGGGAAAGGCGTGCTGGATCACCTGGAGGAGTCGGAGTATGCCGGGGAGGAGCGGTATGCCGGCCGGCTCAGTGAGTTCAGGGCGTTTCTGATCAAAGCCCAGGAAAATGCGGGAGCAGGAGAGGACAGATGAGAGGAGCCAACCATATGAAGCGCAAACTGCAAAGCCTTGTGGCCCTGGTGCTGGCCGGGCTTTCCTTTCCTGTGGCTGCCCAGGTGGTCAGTGTGGAGGCCCGGGGCACCGATCAGGCGGTGGCCGAGGCCAATGCCCGGGTCAAGGCGACTCGGGAGGTGATGCTGGCCATCACGGAGGACAAGTTCGTCAAAACCCATACCAAGGAGATCCGCAGCGGCGTGATCGCCCGGGCTGACAGCTTTGTCAGGGATTTCAAGATCGTCAGGACGGCCAAGGATCAAAACTCCGTCACGGTGGCCGCCGAGGTGGATGTGGACCGGACGGGGCTGGCCGCATACCTGACCAGCATCGGGGCGGTCATTGTGCCCTCCTACCAGGATCTCCTGGATGAACGTACCGGGCAGTATGCGGCGGGCCTTAAGGCGGTGTTCGGCGGGGAGCCGATGCAGAGGGTGGAAAGCCAGCCCTTTCCCGTTCGGGCTTCAGCAACGGCGGTCACTGAGATCCTGGATCCGGGGGCGGAGTTCAGCGTGACCGGCAGAAAGGTTGCCGCAGGCGGCATTGTGACGTACCACTACATGTTGCCGGAGCGTTCGGAGCAGATCTCCCGAGACAGCCGCACCCACATCATCCTCACATCCCCGGATGCCCCTCTGGATTATGCCGCAGCCAGTGAGGCGCGGCTCAACAATGATGTGAGCACCAACTCCCAGCCTGAGGGTTTCGGATCCCTGCGGGTGCCGTCCCGGGAGGGCAGTTATGAGCTGCGCATGTATGCCGAGCACAAGAAGGAGCACACCCTGGTGGCCCGGACTGGCATAACGGTCACCCCCGGGGAACTGCCCCGCCTTTCCATAGCCCGCAGCCGTTTTCTGCCGGAAGAGAAGTTTAGCGTCCAGATCAGCCAGTTTGACACCGCCCCTGAAGCTCAGGCATACATAGTGCCCGTAGCCGAGGCGGATCTGCCTTGGACGAAGATCAACTCCCTGGACAAATCCAGCACCCTGCGCAATTACGGGCAGTCGGTGTTTACTATGCGCGCCCCCAAGGAGCCCGGGGACTATGCCATATTGCTCTTTGATTTCTGCGACGGCTGCAGCTACAACGAGAACGACAGCAAAAAGATCCAGGCTGCATCCAGAATAGACTTCAGGGTGGCGGCCGCCCCGGCAGAGTCTCCGGCTGACGCTTTTGTGGCGGTGCCCCCGGAGATCGCCTCCGGCTCCTATCCGGAGTTCATCGCCGGCTGCGGACCGGAATGGAAGTCCGAAAAAGCGTGGCTTGCCGTGCGCCGGAAGGGCGCCGAGCGGGAAAGTTCTGGCAACTGGATCGACTGCCGGGAGCAGAACTTCCAGGCACTGCAGCTCTCCCAGCTGTATGAGCTGGGCGACTATGAGGTTTCCCTGACCCAGGGCCGCGGTGAGGAGCAGAAGATCAGGATCGCCTCCTTCCGGGTGGTGGAGAACCCGGCGGATGCGGATCGGCAGGTAAGCTTGTTCACCGACACGGACACGGTGGAGCAGAACACAGGGATCTCAGTCTACGGCTCCGCCATGGTTCACTGGGATGATCCCCTTCTGGTCATGGTGCCCCGGGGCTTTTCCAAGTCTATCGGTGATGTTCTGACCTATGCGGGCAATAACTGGACCGGTCTGGGCCACACCCGGGACTTCATGGCGAATTTCTCCATCACCCAGAAGCCCGGGGACTATGAACTGAGGATGTACAGCTCCCGGAGTGAGGGCGGCGTCCTGCAGGCCGCCATTCCCATGCATGTGATGACTGACGGTGAAATGAAGGCCCATCAGCAGAAGATCCGATCGGATCTGGACCGCTACATCAGCGCACCAGAGACGGAGTCCCAGGACTTCAAAAAACGCTTTCTGCGTAAATTTCCAATTTTTCGGGAACTTTGATTTTATTTCCTGTTATAGTGACCCCGTGGTTTACCCTTATCAGACCTTGGCTTACGGGGTGCTGAGTCCTTCTTACCTTTAGGTCTGCCACCTTTGGATTTTTCTCCTGGATGGTCAGTTGACGTTGATGAAACTCCTTTCGGACTCTCCTCAGCTTTAGGTTTTCTCCCACGCTTATGGGTGTTGGTCTGCAAAACTTCACTGTCTCTTCCAGGAATTGAGCGCACAGGATTTTTGGAGTCTGTCCGGTTACGGCGG
>FLNX01001140.1_pt1 | contig 32577 bp, 29 predicted proteins | sample 1140341 | NCBI WGS metagenome assembly FLNX01 (sample SAMEA3878208, study PRJEB12797) | bioreactor metagenome | biome: Moose rumen | place: Sweden | collected 2011-10 | reverse complement strand
TTAAAAATGTGACGAAGGTCTCTATTAATTGCTTTTTCAAAATGATATTTTGGTATCGCAAATCTACGCCTGTTTGTGCTAGGAGTAACTTCCTTAATGGCAAATTCTGATCAAATTTTGAACAGATTTGGGGAAGAAAAAATTAAGAAAAAATACTGACCAATGACGGTTTATAGCGTCTTTTGCAAGTTTTTCTTTAGTCACCAGGTAAAAAAGGCAGGCAATGGTCACTTCTGTGGGGCCGTAGAGGTTGCACACCATGGCCTCAGGCAGGGCGCTGCAGAAGGCGGCAGCTGTGGCAGCCGGCAGGGCCTCCCCGCAGAAGAAGATCCGGCGGAGATCCGGAAAAGCACCGGGTTTGAGCACCCGCATGCGCAGCATCATGGATCCCGTGGCGGGCACGGCCATCATTTCCGTGATCCGGTGCCGGCGGATAAAGGCGCCTGGCATGAAGCGCACATCCTCTCCGGTGAGGTAGAGACAGCCCCCTGATGACAGGGAGCGCCACATGGCATGCTCCGCCACGTCAAAGGTCAGACTGTGCAACTGGATGAAGCGCTCCCCCTGCGACACCGGTGCCAGTTCGGCAAGGCAGGAGAAATAGGCCTCTACGGCGTTGCCGGTGATCCCCACCCCTTTGGGGGTTCCCGTGGATCCGGAGGTGAACAGCAGGTAAAAATAGTCGTTGCCGGATCGGGAAGGTGTGAATTCCAGACGGTCTCCGGGACAGGCGGCGCAGGAAAGCCAGGAACAGGAACTCTTCAGTGGCTGATCCCCCGGCTCCTCTTCGCTGAAGCCGGCTCCGGTGATGATGCACATGTCCTCCAGCTCTGGCAGGAGATCCCGGTAAACCGGGAGCAGGGCGGGATCCAGAATGCAGAACCTGGCTTTGGACTGGCGGATCACGCTTAGGTTGCGGCGGGGCGGCCAGTGCTCCCCGGTTGGCACATAGCACCCCCCTGCCAGGAGGATCCCCAACAGCCCGGCATAGGACACGGGGCCACTGCCGGTGAGCAGGACACAGGTGCTGTTGCCGGCAAAACCGCAACGTTTCAGACAGTTGGCCACCCGTAAGGCCTGGCTTGCCAGCTGACCGTAGGTGGCAGTGCCTCCGTCCCAGTGGAGTGCCGGGGCGGAGGGGGCGTCTGATGCGGTCTGCAGGAACCTGCCCAGGAGATCCGGCTGCTCAGAGCGCAGTGTTGGTGACAGTGCAGGCTGTGACAATGGTTGCTCTCCCTTGCAGATCCGGCTTTCCGCCGGGCTAAGTGTTCAGTGATCCGCTGGCAGCGGATCCCCTGGGCTACAGTGCGGATCGGCATTCATGATCCGGGGCTGTTTCATGATCCGCCGCATCAGCCTCTGTCAGGCCGGGTTTTCTGGTCTTCCTTGGGCGCTGGGGCAGTCTCCGAGGTGTCCCGGGGATCCTGCAGATAGGCTTCGGTGATGAGCACCGCCGACACCGAATCCACCCGGCCTTTTTCCAGAGCCCGGTAGCCGCCGCTGGCAAACAGCAGTTCCCGGGCGGAGGCAGTGGTCAGCCGCTCATCCCTGAGGATGCAGGGCAGGCGGTAGCGCCGGGACAGATCGGCGGCAAACTTCTCCGCCATGACGGTTATGGGCTGGCTGGTGCCGTCCATGTTCAGGGGGTGCCCCACCACCAGCCGATCCGGGCGCCATTCCCGGATCAGCCGATCCAGGGTGTTCCAGTCCGGCTTCCCCCGGTCGCTGCGCAGGGCCTGCAGGGGCTGGGCACTGCAGGTCACATCCTGTCCCACGGCCACCCCGATAGAGCGGGTGCCATAGTCAAATCCTATAACAGTGATGCTCATCCCAGATCTCCGAAGCGGCTCTGGAGGATGGCGATGGCCACCAGGCCCGCCGTCTCGGTGCGCAGGATCCGGGGTCCGAGGCTTGCGGCGGTACAGCCGTGCTCCAGGGCCAGGGCGGCCTCCTCTGGGGACAGTCCGCCCTCGGGGCCGATGAGCAACCGGATCCCGGTGAAGGTGCCCAGATCTGCGCTGCCCAGGGATGCCGGGGCTCCGGGGTGGAGCATGATGCAGGGCCAAGCGGGATCCGGGACCAGGAAGTCCTCCAGATCGGTGACCGGATCCACCTGGGGGAGCACCGACCGGCCGCACTGCTCGCAGGCCGCAATGGCGGTGGCCTGCCACTGGGACTGTTTCCGGTCCAGCCGATCTTCCGGAAGCTTCACTCCGCACCGCCTGGAGATCAGGGGGGTGATCCGGGCAACTCCCAGCTCCACGGATTTCTGGATGGTGAAATCCATCTTCTCGCCCCGGCTGATGACCTGGCCCAGGCGGATCGGGCTGGGGGACTCGTTGCTGATCTGGCGGCTGGAGGTTATCTCCACCGTGACTGCCCTCCGGGTCACTTCCCGGATCACGGCGTCATAGTCGGTGCCGGTGCCGTTGAACACGGTGAGCTCCATCCCCGGGCGCATGCGCAGCACCCGGCCCACATGGCCGGATCCGTTTTCTCCCAGGGCCAGGGTGATCCCCGGGGTGAGGGCGGGGCTGTCCTCATATATCCTCGGCTTTCTCATGATCGCCTCCCCGGGGTGCGGCGGTTGCTTTGTTTCAGCGCTCGTGCCGGGAACATGTTCAGAACCGTCCCGAGCATCCGGCGGTGATGTAGGGGTTGTCGTTGCCCTGGCGTTCCCTGATCAGCTGGTTCCGCCGGCATTCCCAGCTGTCGGGGCGGTAGGACTTGTTCCAGCTGCGGAACATCTCCCGTTCACCTTCCGGCAGTGTCAGGCGGTAGCGGTCCGCCATGTACAGGTAGGCCCGGGCCACGGTGCCCCGGGATCTGGGGGGAGGCATGATCCGGGAATGACGCTCGTCAATGAAGATCCCGCAGCTGCCATAGGTGTGGATCCCCGCTGCTGCCGTGGCACTCCTTTCCGGGCTGCCGGCAGCGGGAGACTGCCGGGGGGCAGAGGTGTCCCCAGAGGCGCCTGGTGTGCCATGCCCGGAGGTGCTGTCCTGGGATTGGGACCCGGCAATGTCGCTGATGTAGGCTATGGTCTTGGCGCCATAGTATTCCAGCTTCTGGGCGTCATCCTGGTAGCCCATGCTCACCATGAGATCCACCACGAATTTCAGGATCAGCTTCAGGATCCGGATCAGGGCGGTGTCCTCCTGGGGAGGCAGATCTGCGTCGGGCAGGATGCCCTCGCCGCGCCAGAGTTCAAAGCGGAAGTCCCGACGATCCTTGTTGACCTCCCCGATCACCGGGAACAGGTTGTGCATGTCCCCCTCCATGGCAGAGAACTCCCGGGAACTGTTCCGGCAGTTCTCCCGGCCGCCTTCCTTCCAGCACCGCATGGTTCCCCCAAGGGCGTGGGCGGGAACCACATGCTCCCATTCAATGCGCCGTGCCCGGTCGTAGTCCTCCCGGATCTGGTAGCCGCAGGCATCCAGATCCGCCATCTGGGGCCTGCCGTTCTGGAACTCCATGGGGCAGCCGCAGTACAGGGTCCGGCGCTGAGCCTGGCTGGCCTGGCTGTACATGCTGCCCAGGATGTGCTTGGCTTCGCTGAAGTCATAGGTCTCCCCAAGGGCCGCTCCGGTGCTGAGGGCCAGGATCAGGGGAAAGACCGCAGCTGTGTGTCTCATGGCTTGCCGCTCCTGCAGGCTTTGGTGATGAAGGGGTTGTCATTGCCCTGGATCCGGGCAATCTCCTGGTTGCGCCGGCACTCCCAGGGTGTGGGCGGATGGCGGCGGTTCCAGAGATTATAGGTTCTTTCCATGTCCGGTGCCAGTTTCAGGGCGTAGCGCCGGGACATGTAGAGGTAGGCCCGGGCCAGGGGACCCCGGGCCCGGTCCGGGGGATCTGCCAGGCGGCGCCGGAAGTCCACCTTCATGGGACAGTTCCCGTACATGCGGTGCAGCCCCGGCAGGGGGGCGAAGGGGAAGTTGCCCCGGTCGGCGTTCAGTTCCCCCACGGCGGGAAACAGGTTATGCATGTCCCCCTCCATGTAGGCGAAGCCGGGGTTTTTCCGGCACTCCCGGCGGCCGCCCCGCTGCCAGCATCCCAGGGCGCCCCCGAAGTAATGGGCGGGCATGGCATGCTCCCACTCGATGCGGGATCCCCGGACGGGATTGCGCCGGTAGACAAAGCCGCAGGATCGGCTGTCAAAGCCCGCGGGCTTCAGATCCCGGTAGATCAGGGTGCAGCCGCAGTACAGGGAGGTGTTCTCCGGGGCGAAGGAACCCGTGCGGTGGGTGTAGTAGATGCGGCTTAAGGCCTTCAGGGCGGAGGTGTAGTTCTGGCGGTGGCAGCCGTGCTCCGCCGAGTGGTGCCGTGCCTGGACCTCCGGGATCAGGAGGAGCAGGATCATGGCCAGCAAGGTGAAGGTGGTGGCATTGGTACGGCGGTATGTCATGGCGCTCCTGGGGGGATCCTGGGGTGTTGCGGGGCATGTCATGGCGTCAGATCCCGGGCAGATGATCTGATCCCCGGCTCTGAGCGCCAAAAAGCCGTTGCCATGTTAGCAGATCTGATCCGGGGGATAAATTCCGGCATTCCCGGCGGGGGCTGTTATGTTGCCTTGATCCCGGTTTGGGCATACAATCAGCAACGGCGGCGGCACCAGTCCGCCTGGGAGTTGCCAGGCAGGGCGGAGTGCGCCGCAGAGACTGTCCGGCTCCCACGGAAGTGGCGGTTTTGTTTTTTCTTTTGCTGTGACCCATGCCTTGGCCCTCCGGGAGGACGGAGGATGTCGGGTGCGGGATCTTTGCCTGACCCATGATCAGAAAGCCCTTTGTTCTTAAGGATCTGTTCCGGATCCTTTATGGCATCAGCCCGGTTCATGCTGTGCTCCTTTCAGCGCTGCTGACGGGATCCCTGGTGACTATGGTTGTGTTGTTGCAGATCCCCAACCCCAACATGATCCTGGTCGCCGGGCTGGTGACTGCGTCGGCCATGTTTGGCTATTGCGGCGGCGCAACCTCCGGCATGATCATGCTGATCTACAGTCTCTATTTCTTCTCCGATGAGCATTCCTTCATGACCTTTTCCGATCTCAATGCGGAGAAGATCCTGGTGGTGCTGGTGGGGATCCTGATCACCATGTTCATTGTGTGCAAGCTCCGGGCCATGGAGGCCCGGGTCTATGCCCGCTACCGGAACCTCCAGGAGGCTCTGAAGGCTGAAAACCTTGTGCTCAAGGAGATGTCCCACACCGACGCCCTCACCGGGGTGATGAACCGCATGGCCCTGCACCGGGATCTGGAGAACTTCCGCCATGAGGATATCACGGTGATCATGCTGGATCTTGACCGCTTCAAGGAGGTCAATGACAAGTTCGGCCATGATAACGGGGACCGGGTTCTCCGGCGCACCGGTGAACTGCTCCGGGAGGTGTTCGGCAAGGAGCACAGCTACCGCTACGGCGGGGATGAGTTCATTATCATCCTGCCCGGGGCGGCGCCTGATGAGGTGACGGTGAAACTGGACCGGATCATGGCCACCCGGCCGGGTCTGGAAAGTGACAGCTCACCCACCAGGGTGGGGTTCTCCGTGGGCTATGTGAGCGTTGGCCGGGACAGCTGTGCAAGCGTCCGGGATCTGCTGGCCCTGGCTGATCGGAAGATGTATGACGCCAAGTCTGGTGGGCGCAACCGGGTGGTGGGCTGATGGCAGCGGGCATAAGAACCCACAAGGGCAGGAGCCTGCTGGATCCCACGGACAGCTACTGCGCCGTGGACATTGAAACCACCGGCACATCCTGCTATGACAGCGAGATCATCGAGATCGGTGCAGTCCGGGTGGTCCGGGGGCAGATGGCCGGCACTTTTGCGTCCCTGGTGCATCCCCGGTCCCGGATCCCCCGGTTCATCACCGATCTTACCGGGATCACCAACACCATGGTGAAGAACGCCCCGTCCCTGCAGGAGGTCATGGCGGGATTCAGGTCATTTCTGGGCAATGACATCATCCTGGGGCACAACGTGAATTTTGATGTCAACTTCCTCTATGACGCCAGCGCGCAGCTGTCCATGCCGCCCCTGTCCAATGATTTTGTGGACACCCTGAGGCTGTCCCGTAAGATCTTCCCGGATCTGCCGGAGCACAAGCTGTCCTACCTGAGATTCCATTTCGGCATTGCCACTCCTCCGGCCCACCGGGCGGAGAGCGACTGCATTGCCGCCATCCGCTACTTTGAGATCATGCGCAGCCACGCCGCCTCCCTGGGGATGACCCCGGAGCAACTGTACCAGAGCCGCATGAAGACCGCCCGCCGGCGCTGAGATCCTGCCATCCGTGCCGCCGGCGCTGAGATCCGGCCATCCGTGCCGCCGGCGCTCTCGGATCTCTTTTCTTTATCCGCTTCTGACAATGTCGCCCGGGATCTTCCGCAGCGTCCTCAGTGACACTGCGACAACCTGGGCGCGCCCTGGGGGACATTCCATGGATCCATGCTTTTCTGATCCTGATCTCCTGATCTCACTGATCCGGACCCTCTGCCTTTTTGAGGATATCCGCCTGGGGGAGGAGCAGGCCCGGGAACTGCTCCAGATCGGCAGATCCTCCTTTCCGGGACTCTCCGGGGATGATGAACTTATCGTCAGCAATGTCCGGGACACCCTGGCGTTTCTGGGCTCCCGGGAGATCCGGGGCATGAAGGCGGATCTGGCGCTGTTTCTGCGCCTGAATGCGCTGCTGGCCCGGGAGCAGGCGCTGATCCCCGGCGTCCTCCGGAACGGGTCGGTCTTTGTGCCCTCCATGGGTGAAGTTCCGCCTCCGGATCCCCGCAGGGTGGAGGCGGAGATTGACCGGCTGAACAGCCTGGGATCCGGGAACTGTGCCCTGGAGGCTGCCGGTTGCTTCTGCCGCCTGGCGCGGATGCAGCCCTTCTGGGATGGCAACAAGAGAACGGCCCTGACTTTGTGCAGTGTCATGCTGATGCGGCATGGAGCCGGACCACTGGCCGTCCCGGAGGAGGAATACGCCCTTTTCGATGAACTGCTGACCTCCTTCTACACCCGGAAGGATGAGAGCCTGCCGGGCTTTCTGGCCATGAGATGCCGTGTGCCCCGGAATGACAGCTGAACTGCGGGCAGGTGGGGCACCTCCGGCTTTCCGGGCAGCGCCAAAAAGGAGGGGACCGGCACCCCAGATGAGGTCCGGTCCCCTGCGTGTTTCCTGTCGGCTCAGGCTTTCCCCGGAGGGCGCCTGATCCTCTCTTCTCACCTTCCCTGGCTGTTCCCCGGGAGAGCCGCCCCGGAAAAGCCGGAAAGCAGCGGGGTCTGGGTGCCGATCTGGTAGGTGAAGGTTATATTCTTCTCGTGACAGGTGTATGCGGCAGTGGCGCCCAGCAGTGCAAAGCCGGTCAGGATCAAAACATAAAACTTTTTCATGCCCAGAAAACTCCGTTGACTATATTTTCGCCACAGTATACACAAAGACCAGGGTTAGATCAAATTTTGAGCAGTTTTCCGGATCTGCCGTCCTTCAGCCTGTGGCTGGTCTCCTGCCGGCCTGGGGTCTGGTCTTATTCCGGCCTGACGCCGGGGGCGCTGGAGAAGACTTGGCTTCCGGTGCTTTCCTCCTCCTGCCATGACTTTACGGCTGGTCCGCTCCCAGGGGAGCACCCGGCTGGGCACTGCCTCCTGGCAGGTGCCTGTCTTGGCTTCTCAGTCCAGTTCCCGGAACAGCAGGGCGGTTTCATCCTCGGACAGACCGTAGATGGCTGCCAGCTTCCGGTCGGCACTGTTCCGGATCTCATCCTCCTCCCGGCTGCTGATCTTCCGATCCAGCAGCTGACTGGCCATGTCTTCTATTTCCCCCATCAGTTCCGGCGGGGCCTTGATCAGGGGAATGGCCTCCAGGTGGGAGCGGAGCACCTTGGCTGAGGCGAACTTCTTCTGGAAGACAAACCGGGCCACCCGGGAGTTCAGGAGCATGAGCACATAGCGGACGCTCATTCCCGGGATCCGGGGAATGACCACGTTGGCGCTGTTCAGGGGCAGCATCCGGCGGCTGTCCCAGGCGAAGATCAGATCCCGGTTGATGAACCGGTACAGGAGCTTCTCATCCGCCCGGTAGTATTCCTCCTTGGCCGCCTGCTGCAGCTCCTCCCGGCGGAACTCGATGTAGCTGACATTCTTCATGTTGATCCGGTAGCGGTCGATGTTCAGACCCCGGAGCACCGGCTCTTCGGTCTTCCGGGTGCGCTCGGGCTTCAGTTTGCCTTTGTTGTCCCCGGTGACAATTCCCAGGGCCCAGTCAGCGGCATCCTTCAGGCTCACGGTGTCCGGGCAGGACATGATCCGGCGCAGCAGGGCGTACTCCTGGTTGTCCAGGAGCAGATCCAGCTCCCCTTGGAAGATCCGGTCGGAGTCAATGACAAACTCCCGGGGCGGCACTCCGGGGATGTGGATGAGGGCGCCCCGGCAGCGGAGGATCTTCGGATCCCTGCTTCCGGCATCCTCCTCCCGGCGCAATGTCAGGATGATGCTGGGGCAGGACACTCCGTCAAACTGGTTGCCCAGGCGGACACAGCTGTGGATGCTGCAGGTGGCGGCGATGATCTTCCGGATCTCCAGATGGGCGGCCACGTTCAGCAGGCTCTCCGGGAGGACGAAACTGATGAAGTCACCGGTCCGGGCGTTGCGGATGCTTTTTTCCAGGAACAAAGCGAAGGACTCGCAGTTGTTCTGGATGGCACAGCGGAAGATCCGGTTCAGGGCCAGTTTCTCTGCCGGGGTCATCCTGATCCCCCAGGGTGGGTTGCCGATGACGCACAGGGGCTCCCCGGGGTGGATCAGGCTGAAGCCAATCCCGGACCTGGCGTCGGCCAGGTAGTCTGCCACGGTGAACCGGCGCTGCAGCTCACGGGGCGGGGTCTCGGGATCCCGGAGGAAGAGGTTGATCCGGCACAGGATCACCGCCAGGCGGTCAATGTCGGATCCGGACAGATGATCCCAGGAAACGATCCCGGGCAGGCTGATGAGGAAGTTGCCGGTGCCGCAGCAGGGATCGTAGTAGCTGATCCCGTCCCCCAGCATGTCCCCGTCTCCCAGGGTCTCTGTCAGGCGGCTGACCACCCGCCTGGGGGTGTAATATACTCCCCCGGCCCTCCGGGCGGACATGCTGCTCAGGGACAGGTAGAGGCATCCCAGGAGATCCTCGTTCTTTTCATAGTAGTAGCCCACGGAAAACAGCCGGGGCAGGGAGTTCACCGTCTCCAGGGCCGCCTGGCGGTTCATGATCAGGGGCTCAACCAGGGGGGCCAGGGTGAGGAGATCTATGCGGTTCAGCAGGCAGCTGCGGAGGATCTCGGTGCCGGAGCACATCCAGATCCCCAGCCGCTGGTTCAGCAGCTGCAGGGCGCATTCCGCCAGGATCAGGCTGATCAGCGCCGGATCCTCCCGCCGATCTCCGGTTTCCCCGAAGAGCCGGAGCTGGGCGTCCACGCTATCCCGGTTGGGGGATCCGGGATGCAGGTAACTGGCATAGTACTCATTCCCTTCCACACAGCTTTTGTTCCGCCGGGAGCGCAGCCGTCCTCCGGGCTCATCCTGCATGCTCTTCCGGAGGTTCAGGAGAGTGTCCCGGTAGAAGAAGGGCTTGCCCTGGTAGATCCGGTCGGGAACCAGCTTTTTCAGCCGGATCCAGTTGAACACCGAGCACAGACTCATGTTCAGGGCAATGGAGGCGGCTTCGGTGCCGAAAAGTTCCCGGAGGTTGAAGAGCAGATCCCGGTGGTGGCTCAGGTACTCAATGGAGGAGTTGGGGATATAGATCTCCTGGTCAATGATCTCGCCGTCGGTGATGATGTTCTTGGTCAGAAGCTCAATTACCTGCCCGCAGCTTAGTCCCAGGCGGGAGGCGGCCTTCTCTATCTTTACGAGTTTCATGCTGTTGCTGTGCTGATGGATCCCTTTGTGTCCGGTGATGGGATCCTTTCCGGATCTGCCGGCTTCACCGGATCCCGGCGCCGCCGGAATGTGCCCCGGGCGGTTCCGGCCGGGGACGGGGAATTTTAACAGATCCGCCGGCGGGAAAAACTTGCGGGGGCTTCCATTTGCCGCAAAGTGATCCGGATCCCGCCCTCCCGGGAAAAAGCCGTCCCTGCCGGGGGCGGATGGTATAATCCGGACTGGTTCTGGCAGTTTCCGGAGGACCTCAGACGCATGGGAGCGGACTTTTTTCTTAGGACGGCGGCAGTCATGGCGGCATTCATTTTTCCCTTTCTGGCATGCTCGGCTCCGGATACGGATACGGAGCCCCAGGCCTGCGGCGGCACCCACCAGGAGCGTGACGCCGGGGCGCCCCGGGAGATCATCTCCCGGAACATCGTGTCCTTTGAGCTCACTCTGTATGATCCCCGGGAGATGAGCCGGCAGCTCCTCCCAGGCGGCGGGGATCCGCCCCGGCGGGAGGATATCCTGGCCCGGTTTATGAAGCTGGTGAAAAATCCGGACGGCACTGTCACCGTGGAGGCCCGGGGCGGCAGTCTCTATCCTACGGCGCGGCGGAACGGTCTTACCTTCCATGTGCGCTTTACTGCGCCGGACAGGGATTACACCGCCAGGCTTCAGGATCTGGTGTTGCGCCGGAGCCTGATCCGTAACAACGGTCTGGTGGTTCACACCTACGGCCTGCCCTCCGGGGACGGGGACCGGCTCAGCGTGAAATACGACAGCGGGGAGTACATTTACCGGCGCATCAACACCGGTCCCCTCCTGGATTATGACACGGCCTTTGAGATCTACGATCTCTTCCGCACCATGACCCGGGATCAGGGCCTGGACTTCAACACTAAGGGATCCAATGTGCAGCTGTATGATGACGCCACGGAGGAATTCCTCCAGGGAACCTGGAAGGGGACGCATTTTGGCAATGAGTGCACGGTGATCTTCACCGGAAACCATGTCCGGATCTATTACGGCGGCAAGCTTACCGATAATGCGGACTATGTGATTGATGAGGGCTGGATCGTGCCGGCAGATCAGAATGGGGGCAAGGATCGTCTCCGGTTCCATGGGGTGGCGGTCATGAGCAAGAAGAACAGCTTCACCCTGTCGGGCACGGTGCTACGGAACAAGGCCTCCTCAACCTTTGATCTGCGGCGCCAGAAGGAGCAGTCTCCGGCGCCGGACAGCGCAGATGCTGCGGGGGGACGCTGATGATGCTGGGAAAGTTTCTGGGCGTCCTGGCGGGACTGGCTGCGGTCCTCTGGGGAGCCCAGGCGGCTGAGGACGGCAACGTGGAGTGTGGCGGCACTGACAGGCACCGGGATCCCCATGCGCCCCGGACTATCGTCTCCCGCCAGATCGTGTCCTTTGAACTCACCACCTTTGAGCCCCAGGAGTACCATTTCCTCTTCACTGACAACGGCCTGGAGGAACTGGGGGAGCCGGTGACAGCCACCTATTTGTCCCTGAAGCGCCAAGCGGACGGGAGCCTTGAGATCAGTGCCCGGGGCGGCAGTCTGGAGGCCATGAACCAAGAGGTGCGGGACGGCAGCGTCTTTGCCGTGAACTTCACCACCCCGGACCGGGGCTACACCGCCAGGCTTCAGGATCTGGTGACCCGCTTTGACATGATCCGAAACAACGGTCTGACGGATGTGACCTACGGCTTGCCTTCGGGGGACGGTAACATCCTCCGGGTGGACTATGACAGCGGGGAGTACATCTTCCGCCACGACTCCGGGCGGATCCTGGAGTATGACGCCGCCTTTGCGGTCTTTGATCTCTTCCGCTCCATGGCCCGAGATCAGGGTCTGGACTTCACCACCCGGGGATCCAACGTGACCGTGTATGATGACGCCACTGAGGAGTTCCTCCAGGGGATCTGGGAGGGAAAGCATCTGGGCGTGCCCTGCCGGGCGGAGTTCTCCGGGAGGCATGTGCGGATCTACCGCTCCGGACGCCTTACGGATGACACGGACTATGTGATCCGGGAGGGGAAGATCATCCCCGCTGATCAGGGTGAGCCCGGGGGGCGCCTGGTGACCTTCCAGGGGGTATCGGTGCTGTGGAAGAAGGACGGGGCCACCCTCAAGGGCTATTCCGGCAACCGGGTATCCAAACTGGAGATGCGCCGGATCAGCAAGCCCTGAGGACACCAGCAGGCGGCATGTGTCCGGTCTGCCGCTGTTCCTTTTCTGCCCAGATGCCGCTCCGGGTGCACGCATCCGGTCTTTCCTCCCGTCTTGCCGCTGCCGCAGCAGCAGTCTTCTTTCTCAGTTCTCCCACACCGCCAGAAACAGCCGGGCTACGGAGGTGGCGGTGCGCCTGAGGTTTTCTGCTGCCACTTCAGGCTTCAAGGCCTCATCCTCCCCGCAGCACCGGCCCACAATGGGAAAAATGCCGGTGAACACTGAGTCCTCCGGCTCCAGATCTGCACCCCACATGCCGCACAGTCCCACCACGGGCACCCCGCACTCCCGGGCTATGGAGGCCGCCAGCCCCGGTCCTTTCCCCAGGGAGGTCTGGCAGTCAATGCGCCCCTCGCCGGTGATGAGGAGATCCAGGGAAGCTAGATGTTCCCGGAAGTGCTGCAAGCTCAGAAAGTAGCCGGATCCCCCGGCGATCTCCGCTCCCAGGGCCGCGGCGGCCGCATAGCCGATCCCTCCGGCGGCTCCGCCTCCCGGCAGATCCCGGTATTTTTCCGGCAGCAGGTCTGCAAGGCGCTGCATTCCCTGCTCCAGGATGGCCACCGCTGCCGGATCTGCCCCCTTCTGGGGACCGAAGACCGCCGCTGCCCCCTCAGGGCCGGTCAGTGGGCTGGTCACATCTGCCAGGCACGTGATCCGGGTGTGGCGCAGTCTCGGATCCAGGCCGGACCAGTCGGTATTGGTGAGATCTGCCAGCGTCTGGCCGGTGGCCGGGGTGGTGACGGGGCCCTGGGCGGTGTGCAGCCTTGCCCCCAGGCTCTGGAGCATGCCCAGCCCGCCGTCCACCGTGGCGGTTCCCCCCAGACAGAGGTAGATCTTCCGGGGGCTGAGATCCAGGGCCTGCCGGATGAGCATCCCCACCCCCGCCGATGTCAGGCGGAGGGGGTTCCGATCCTCCGGGGGCACCATGGCCAAGGCGTCGCATTCCGCCGCCTCCAGGAAGATCTGCCCCGCAGATCCCAGGTACCCCAGGCGGGCGGTGATCCTGTTTCCCCGGGGATCCACCGCCGGCACCGTCAGCAGCTCCATTTCCGGGAGCAGGGCGGCGGCGCAGTCCAGGGAACCCTCGCCGCCGTCGGCCAGCAGGAATTCCTGGACTGCGCCATCCCCTAGGTATTCCCGGAAGACATCAGCCACCAGGGTGGTGGCAAACTGCCCCGGCAGGGATCCTTTGAAGGAGTCCAGGGCCACCCCCACCCGGCGGATCCCGGATCCTCCCGCTAAGGCTGCTGTTCTGCTCATGCTCCCCCTCCCTGTGACATTGTTGGTGTCCGGCCGGTGACTCCGGCCCTGTCTGCCGGCGGGCTCCCCCTCTGGCAGAGCCCCTGGGCAGGGGCTTCTCTGCCAGCCCCGGCATTGCCAGGATTGTAGCACAGGATGTCCGGGGCGGCGGATCCCGGCGATAGTCCTGCAAAGCGTCCTGCCCCCTGCTACAATACTCCGGTGCGCCGGATCTGACTGAAGGATCCGGTGCCGGGCTCCTCTGTCCTGCGGCACCGGGGGAGCACTGAAGGATGCCGGAGATCTTTTCCGGTCCTGCCGCACTGCCAGTGGGAGGGGAGAACATGGATCTGCGGGAGTTTCCGTGCTTCGGGGTGGCCGGCAATTTTGCCGGGCATCTGGAACAGGCCGGCGAGGCGGCTGATTTCAGGAATGTGGTGACAGCGGAGCCCAGCGCCCCCAAGGCGCTGTTCCCCATTTACATTCCGGGCCGGGAGGACAGTTTCCTGGCGGAGTTTCCCATAAGCGGCGACACCATCAGGTTTCCGGAGAATGCGGACAATCTGCAGATCGAGCCGGAGATCGCCGTGCTTTTCCGGGTGAACTACGCCGGAGATCAGGTTCTCACCCTGGCTGCCGAGTGCTTCGGCGCCTTCAATGACTGCTCCATCCGCCGTCCCGGTGCCCGGAAGATCTCCGAGAAGAAGAACTGGGGCCCCTGCTCCAAGGGCTTCTCCCAGATCACGGTGCCGGTGGATGTGTTTGCCCCCGGGGGGATCCTGGACAGTTACCGCATTGCCAGCTTCCTCATCCGTGACGGGGTGTGCCATGCCTACGGGGTGGACAGCGCCGCCCGGAACTACAGTTACATGTACGGCAAACTGGTGGAGTGGATCACCGATCGCATGAACAGCCAGAAGGACCAGGGTCCTGCTGAGGATATCCATTCCATGCTGCTGGATCTGGAGCGTCCCACCACCTGCCTGGTGACCATCGGGGCCACCAGATACACGGAGTTCGGCCAGGCCAACTATCTCCGCCGGGGGGATGTGAGCGTGGTGGTGGTCTACAGCGAGAAGGAGTACTCACCCGCTCAGATCGCCGCAGCTGCAGAGTCGGGACGCCTGGATGAGCTGGGATGCCCGGTGCTCCGGCAGCAGGTGATCTGAGCCCGTGTCCCGCAGACCGGTTCTGCACCCCCTGCCGGAGACGGATCCCGATCCGGATCTGACGCTGTCCTGGCCCGGGGAACAGATGGATCCGGCCCTGCGGGCGGGGATCCGGAGCATGCGGGGGGATCTGAAAGGGATCAGATCCTCCTTCATGGCGATCTTCTTCTTTGCCTTTATGGCTCTGGGTCTGGAGATCCTGCGCCTGCTGCCGGCGGGGCAGGGGATCACGGTGCCGGGGCTCTTTCTCTGGAGCTTTGCCGCCCTGACCCCTCTGACGTCCCTGGAGCTCATGCTCCGGGGACGCCGGTGCCTCCGGCGTCACCGGGAGTCCGGAAACTTTCCCCGGGGGATCCTGGACCTGTTCCATCAGGTGGCAGTGTGGGAGAGCGGCATGCTGCTGCTCACCCTGGCGCTGTTTGAGGCCGCCGCCGTCCTTACGGGGATGTTCGGACCTCCCGGGGAGGCGAGTTTGGGGATCTCGGTGATCCCCTGTGCCGTGGCTGCTGTGGGCAGTTGCTGCCGGGGCATTCTCCGGTCCCGGCGCCTTACCCGGATCCTGCTGGCCGCCAGCCGGGGTGCCTCCGGCGGCGGGGCAAAGACCGGGGATCCAGTCTCCCGGCTGCCTGATGAGGGAAGATAGATCGGTGCCCGGCGCCGGGCAGATCCAGTAGCGATCCGGAAGGGGTGCCGCCGGCGATCTCCGGTAACCGGTGCGAGGCCAGGGTGCGGGCTCTGGCTGGAGTTTGGGTTGAAGTTTTGATTGAAAGGGGACAGGAGCATGCCTGGAAGCAGGAGACTTGACCGCTTTGTGTCTGAATGCCTGGAGCTTTCCAGATCAGCCGCAGGGAAGGAGATCAGAGCCGGGGCGGCGGGGGTGAACGGGATGCCGATCCGGGATCCCGCCGTGAAGGTGTCCCCGGGGGATCTGGTGTCTTTCCGGGATCTGGAACTGACGGTCTTTGATCAGCTGTACTTCATGATCCACAAGCCCGCCGGGTATGTGTGCGCCAATGACGATCCCGCCCATCCGGTGATCATGTCCCTGCTCAGCGATGAGTGGGGGGCAGGACAGTGCCACTGTGTGGGCCGGCTGGACATTGACACCACGGGACTGCTGCTGGTGACCACCGACGGCCAGTGGTCCCACCGGATCACCTCGCCCCGGCATCACACCGGCAAGATCTACCGGGTGACTTTGGAGCATGATCCCTCACCGGATCTGGAGCCCATGCTCCGGCAGGGGATCCTGCTGCAGGGTGAGAAGCGCCCCACAGCCCCCGCTGAGGTCTCCTGGGTGGCTGACCGGGTGCTGGATCTGACCATCCATGAGGGCAGGTACCATCAGATCAAGCGCATGATCCACGCCGCCGGGAACGAGGTTGCCGCCCTCCACCGCCTGGCCATCGGGGATCTCAGCCTGGATCCCGCCCTGGCCCCGGGGGAGCACCGGGCCCTGACTCCGGAGGAGATTGCTTTGTTCTGAGGATCCCTTCTGAGGATCCCCGGCCGGGGATCATGCCGGCCTCAGCAGAAAAGCCGGGCCCGGAAGATGAAGAACACCGCCAGCAGGATGCACAGGCAGGCCCAGACATAGTCCCAGGTGAAGTTCTCCTTCATGTACAGTACCATGAAGGGAATGAACACCGTCAGGGAGATGGCCTCCTGAAGGATCTTGATCTGGGACACGGTGAGGGTCTGGCTGGCCATGCGCACCGCCGGCACCATCAGGGTGTATTCCAGGAAGGCGATGCCCCAGGATGAGAGAATGGCAATGATCAGGGGGGATTCGGACTGGGTTTTCAGATGGGAGAACCAGGCGAAGGACATCATGACGTTGCTGTTGATCAGCAGGAAAATGGCTATCCACACGTTCATTTCAGTAAATTTTCCGTTGCAGGTGAAACCGGTGCCGATCCTACCACCATCCACCAAAAGCGTGAAACAGATCAAATACTGACCGCCTACCTTCCTGCCTGCTCGCCTTTCCCCCAAGGCACTGCTTCGCACTTTTCTGCTGCTCCTGCCTCCGGGAGCCTCATGCTTCTCCAGTCCATCCTCCGCCGGATCCCCGGGCAGATCCGGTCGGATCCCCATGTCCGGATCCGGCTTCTGAACCTGGTGTCCTGCCCAGTTCAAATTCCTTGAGGGCGGTCCGGGAAAAATGGCCTTGATCCGGGGCCATGTGTGTTAAAATCTGCCCCGAGTTTTACAGCAGGAGTTTACAGATGCTTTCAAGCAGGGAACTGGCCAACGCAATCCGCGCCCTCAGCATGGACGCCATTCAGAAGGCTAATTCAGGACATCCCGGAGCCCCCATGGGCATGGCTGACATCGCCGAGGTTCTGTGGAGACATTATCTGAAGCATGCCCCCCGGAGACCCGACTGGTGCAACCGGGACCGTTTTGTGCTTTCCAACGGCCACGGCTCCATGCTCCTTTATTCCCTGCTGCACCTGACCGGCTATGATCTGTCCATGGATGATATCCGGAACTTCCGCCAGCTGCATTCCCGCACCCCCGGCCATCCTGAGCATGGCTACGCACCCGGGGTGGAGACCACCACCGGACCCCTGGGGCAGGGCATAACCAACGCTGTGGGCATGGCCCTGGCAGAGAAGATCCTGGCCGCCCAGTTCAACCGTCCCGACTATCCTGTGGTGGATCACCACACCTATGTGTTCATGGGCGACGGCTGCCTGATGGAGGGCGTGTCCCATGAGGCCTGCTCCCTGGCCGGTACCCTGAAACTGGGCAAACTCATCGCCTTCTGGGATGACAACGGGATCTCCATTGACGGCAAGACCCAGGGCTGGTTCTCCGAGAACACCGCCGACAGGTTTGTGGCCTACGGCTGGCAGGTGATCAAGGTTGACGGCCATGATGCCATCGCCATTTCCCGGGCCATTGAAATGGCCCAGGCTGACGAGGAGCATCCCACTCTGATCTGCTGCCGCACCGTCATCGGCTTCGGCTCCCCCGGTCAGGGCACCAGCAAGGTCCACGGCTCCCCCCTGGGCGCCGAGGGCGTGGAAGCTGCCCGGAAGGCCCTGGGCTGGAACTATCCTCCCTTCGTGATCCCCGAGGAGTACTACGAGGAGTGGAACGCCGTGGAAAGCGGCGAGAAGGAGTATGCCATCTGGAGTGAGCTCTTTGAGAACTACCGCAAGGAATACCCTGAACTGGCAGCGGAGTACTCACGGCGCATGAAGGGTGAGCTGCCGGCAAACTGGGAGACGGAGATGAGTGCCTTTATCCGCCGTCTCCAGGACAACCCCGCCAAGCTGGCCACCCGGAAGGCCAGTCAGAACGTCCTGGACGTGTGCGGCGCCCTTATGCCGGAGCTTCTGGGCGGATCGGCGGATCTTGCCCCCAGCAACCTGACCAAGCACAAGTTCTCTAAGGCGGTGACCCCGGATGACGCCTCGGGCAACTACATCCATTATGGTGTCCGGGAGTTCGGCATGAGTGCCATCATGAACGGTGTCATGCTTCATGGCGGCTTCAGACCCTACGGCGCCACCTTCCTGATGTTCATGGAGTATGCCAAGAATGCCGTGCGCATGGCGGCCCTGATGAAGCAGCCGGTGATCTTCGTCTACACCCATGACTCCATCGGCCTGGGCGAGGACGGTCCCACCCATCAGCCGGTGGAGCAGATTGAGTCCCTGCGCATCACCCCCAACATGAGCGTGTGGCGCCCCTGTGACCAGGTGGAGTCCGCTGTGGCCTGGAAGATGGCTGTGGAGCGCCGGGACGGTCCCACCTCCCTGATCTTCTCCCGCCAGGGTCTGCCCCAGATGGAGCGCACTGACCGTCAGTTGGCGGATATTGCCCGGGGCGGTTATGTGCTCAAGGACTGTGACGGCACTCCGGATCTGATCTTCATTGCCACCGGATCCGAGGTGGAGCTGGCGGTCAAGGCCGCTGAGATCCTCACCGGCGAGGGCCGGAAGATCCGGGTGGTCTCCATGCCCAACACCTTTGAGTTTGACCGTCAGGACAGATCTTACCGAGATCAGGTGCTGCCGCCTTCAGTGACTGCAAGGGTTGCTGTGGAGGCCGGCGTTGGCTCCGGATGGTACCGCTACACCGGTCTGGGGGGTGCTGTGATCTCCATGGAGACCTTCGGCGAGTCCGCCCCGGCGGAGGAACTCTTCCGGGAGTTCGGCTTTACCCCTGAGAATGTCGCCTCCAGGGCCCGGGAGGTGCTGGCAGGGCGGTGAGTTGCCCTTTCTCCGGGACGGAAGTCCCGGATTGGGGATCTGAAGATTGGGAACTGCCACCCCAGTTCCCATGGGATCGGATGCATTGTGTCCGGTCCCTTTTTTATGCCTTCCGGTGCGGCGCATAGGAAGTGATGTGGACAGGCGTGGGGATGGGTGATCAGTCCGGGAGAAAAAGACAGCGGGATGCGGACGGGGGAAGCCACCGGCCGGCCGTGCGGCACCGTTCCTGTCCGGGGTGGCACCGGACCGCATGTCAGGAACTGGGGAAAGCCAGTCCTTGCCAGCGGTTCACCGCCAGTGCTGATCCGGCCTCAGGAGCCGGTCTCGTTCCTGTTCCCGTTCCCATTCCCATTCCCATTCCCATTCCCATTCCCATTCCCATTCCCATTCCCGGAGATGTCATCACTGCCAGTCTGCCCTGGCGGGATCTCCAGCTCTCCGTCGCCGTTGTCTTCAGGATCCGGAAACTCATCCTCATAGATGAAGTCATCCTCCTCCTCCATTTCCGGATCATTACGGAAGGCGCGGGTGGTGTGATTGGACATCATCAGCAGGATCACTCCCGCCAGGATCACAAAGCCTGCGATATAGAGGCTGTGGTTCAGGGCCCGGATGTTGGCGTTGAGGTAGCCTGACCAGACAAACATGGGGGCCACCACGAAAAGCAGGGACATGCCCAGGGCGGAGAAGGTGTTCCGGTCGGTGCCGTAGGGATCCCGGGGCATGGGGACGTCATAGAAGGCCAGGATATCCTCGATGAAAGGACGGCCGGGAAGCGTGTCCACCTCGGACAGGAGAATGCGCAGCTTCCTTCTGGTGGGCAGCCATACCCCCACCCGGTTCCGGAGCACCGGCTTGGAGCCCAGGGCCGCCATGATCTCTGAGTGGGGAATGAATTCCGTGCTGCGGATCCGCTGATAGGTTATGCCCTCCTCGGACACCGACACCCGGTAGCGGGAACGGGTCAGGTGCAGCCAGGAGAAATACGAGTAGATGATCATGGGAAACACCCAGAGGCAGATCATCTGGGTTATGGCCTGGGTGTTGGTTTCCCGGATATCTCCGGAGGAGATCATGAAGGCGGTGGATCCCGCCGCCACCACGATCATCAGGACCACCAGTATGATCAGTGTGAATTTCACCGATCGCAGGGAGCGGCTGGAGTAGGTGAGTTCCCGGTTCTTGAGCAGTGAGAAGTCCCCCTTGCGTGACAGGGGGATCTTGGGGGGAAGGTTCAGGAAGCTGCTTTCCATAAGTGCGGCAGGCGGGCGGCGGATCCCGGGGGATCAGGATCTGCCGGATCCTGCGCCGGCCTCCTTTTTCCTGAGCAGGGCAGTGCACTGGGACCGGGGGATGGACACGGTGCTGATATGGGCGTCGGTGGCGTTCAGGAACCTGAAGTTCACTTTTTCCGCATACTGCATGAAGATCTGCACCTGGCGGTTGCCGCAGGCGTATTCCGGCAGGGATTCCCGCATTCGGGAGGTGATGTCCTCCCGGGTGGTTCTGATGTGGTAGGTGAAGCCTTCCTTCCGGCTGTAGGTGAAATCCGTCAAGGTCTGGAACTTGCCCACCTTGATGGGCAGCCGGCGCCGGTACTCCTCTGCCACCTTTTCTGGGGAGATCTCGGCCGGTTTATCCGCTGTGCCCGCCGGCGGGGTCTCAGGAGCGGTCTGAGTGGCGGGGGCAGAGGCAGAAGCGGTCCTGGCGGCGGTGCCGGTAGTACCGGAAGGCGCCGGGGCAGTCTCCTGGGAGGGACCGGCTTTGGTGCTGTCCTCATTCCCGGCGGCTGGGGCTGCGGCTTGCTGCGGTGATGGCGCCGGGGAGGCGGTGGCAGGTGCAGCAACCGCTGCGGTCTGGGTGGCGGCCCGGCTCTTCCGGGCATCATTCCCGGACGGGGGAGTGGTGGTGGTTACGGACTCATCCAGGGGGGCCGCAGGCAGGAGTTCTCCGGAGTCAATGATGAGTTCGTCATCGAAATCTTCCTCCGCCATGACGGGACCGTCGGAGTCCTCCTCATAGCCGATGGCAATCTCGTTTCCGGTGTTCCGGGCATGATCCCGGTGGAGTCCGGCAAAGGAGGCGATCCCCATGCCCACTCCGATGCCGATCCCCAGAAAGGCGGTCAGCAGCGCAAGTTTCTTTTTTCTCTTCAATTGTCCGCTCCCTCAGACGGATGCTCCCATAATGCCGGAGCCTGTGGCGGCTGGACGGTGCCCCGGCAGGGGACGGTCTGGTCAGCCGGGCTGACGCCGGGCGCCACAACGTGATCCCAGTAGTTTGACGGATTTTCCGGGGATATGTTCCCCCTTTCCCCTGACAGGATCAGTTTAACGGAAATGAACGGTCAATGTTTGCGCACTGCCGCAGCAAAATGAGGAAAAAGGGGACAGGGATCAGAGAAATCCGGCGCAGTCGTCACTGATCAGGCTGAAACTCAGAACCTGCCGATTGCCGGAAAGGTAGATGAAGTCGTAGGAGCGGATGTGCTGCAGGCGCTGGCGATCCAGGCTGCTGCCGCAGAATTTCATCTTCTGGAGTTCCCGGAGATCCTGCTGATGCTCCAGGGCTGCGGCGGCACCGGAGGGAGTGGGGAAGACATAGGTGAAGACAATGGCGCAGGAGGAGCCGGGGGTGACGGACACCAGCTCAGCGGGGCCTTCGATCCGGGGCGGGCTGAAGATCCGGGTCAGGCTGTCGGCAGTGGCGGCCAGGGCACTGCTGTCCAGGCAGCCGGTGCTGTCGGTGGCATAGAGATGATCCAGCCAGAATGATTCCACCGCCTGGATCACCCGGGGATCATCCCGGTTCTCCTGGTACCAGACAATGGCCAGCAACCCCGCGGCAATGACGAGGATCACGGCGGCCCGGGCGAGAAAGTGGGTGGAGCCCTTGATCAACGGAGAGTGTTCCTGCTGGGGATGCCATGCAGAAGAGATGACATCCTGGAAAAGAAAGGTGAGGGGATGGAGGACAGGGCAGAGGAGGCAAAAGCCGGATCCCAGGATGGCTGGAGGCTGATCCTGAAGGATGGAGTCCGGGAAAACTGCCGTCCTGAAAAACGAAAAGGAGAAAACATCCGTGTTTTCCCCTCATACCCAAAACTCATCTGTAATCCCGCCAATCCCAAATGCGGTCTCTTCAGTCCCTGAAGAATCAACATCCTTGTTGATATTGCGTCCCTGCAACACTGATTATTGTAGATCAAACCGGATCCAAAACAACCCCCGGATCCTGGCCTCAGTGATGTCTCACAGGGGTTGTGAGAGGTGGAAAAGTCAGTAAAATCAAGGTGTTATCCTGTCTCTATGCTTAACATGCCTACAAAAAGTCAGAGAGATGGCTTACAAGGATATGGCAAATATCCTACAAAAAGAATGGGATAGTTCCCATGGGCGGATCCCTGTCGGGAACCTGGTCATGAACCTGTTGGGATCCTGGAACGGGATCCTCCTCCCCATAACGCCACCGGGGACTGTCACTTTCCCGCGCCGGGGCTTATGATCGCAGGTGCCACTTGATGAAGTGGCGGCGGGAACGCTCCTTTGGTTACTCCAACAGATACCCCCGCCGGTTTCCCGCTGAACCAGGAGGTTATTCATGGTGCTCTTCCTGACGGAAATGTGCCGCATTCTGGGCATTGTGCTGCTGTGGTCAGGGATCCTTACCCTGTTCTACTATATTCCCCTGGCTCTGTGCATGATAGCCGCATCCCTGTTCCTGCTGCCCAACACTTTCTACATGATCTTCGGCCGATCCTCGGTTCTGAAGGAGATCTTCCGGGCACTGGCGGTGCTTTCCCTGCTGGTGTTTCCCCTGTATGGCTGGTACCGGAGCGCTGTGGGGGATCCCCTGGTGGACACTTCGGCCCTTGCCCGCCAGGATGTGCTGGAGCATCAGCGGAAGGCTGCCCTCAAACGCTACCAGGAAAACCGGGAGTTTATTCTCCGGGGGATCCGGCGTTATCTGGATGAGGGCAACTACCGGTTTGCCTATGCCCATGCGGACGAGTTCATGTTCACTGGAGATCCGGAACTGGTGCGGATGCATGATCTGGCCCGGGAGAAGATGATCGAGAAGGGGGAGTTCAGGGAGCCGTGAGGTCGGATGCCGTGAGGGGTGCTTCACCCGATCCCCGATCCCGGATCTGCGGTTGCTACCAGTTGACCGCCGTAGGTAGCCGCCGCAAACTACGGATCCTGGGGATGTGACTGCTAGCGGAGCATCCCTGAACAGTGAACATACGGGCCGGGGACTGGAAAGTTATCCCTGGATCAGATCCTTGAAGAGCAGGAGCCTACGTGTCAGATAGTGAAAACCAGTTGCTGAAGTCTCCCTACGGCCAGGTCACCTTTGAAAGCATGAGGCGCCGAAACCTTGCCCTGGTGGACAAAAGCCGGATGATCGAGACCCTCGAAAGCGATGTCATGACTGTTTATCCGGTGCTCCTGCGTCCCAGGCGTTTTGGGAAGAGCACTTTCGTGCAGATGCTCAAATGTTTCTATGACATCTCATACAAAGATCAGTATGACGAACTGTTTGCCGGAACGGATATTTACCTTAAAAATCTGCCCAGCCATAACACTTATCATGTGCTTGTACTGGACTTTTCAAGGGTTGATCCACATAACAGTTCGGTTATGTACAGCAGCTTTTTTTCAGCGGTGTCTTTTGGCATAAAGGACTTTAAAAGAAGGTATCCTGATTTTGCCTTTGCTTATGACGAGATCGACAGATCGGATGCGGTTACGCTGCTTAACAATTTTGTTGCGGCTTATGGCAGTTATTCTGCGAGCGGCAGACTGTATCTGATGATTGATGAATATGACAATTTTGCCAACAACATCCTTTCCCAGGACTTGAGCCTGTTTAAGACGATCACCGGCAACGGCGGGCTCGTGAAAGCTTTTTATGCCGCTGTGAAGGCTGCGGCAGCCGATCCCGGGTATATCGCCAAAACTTTTATCACGGGTGTGTCGTCAGTGTCCCTTGATTCCCTGACATCAGGGTTTAACATCTCACTTAATGTGACCACGGACAAACATTTGAACGAATATGCCGGCTTTACTGAAACTGAACTGCAAAAGATTGTGCCTCAGCTTGTGGATCTGCCCCGGATTGGCATGACCGCCGATGAGGTTATATCCAGGATGAAGCCTGTATATGACGGCTTCTGTTTCAGCCGGTTTGCGGAAAACCCTGTTTATAACTCATCCATGTGCCTGTTTTATCTGATTGAACTCCAGAAGGCAGGGGAATTTCTGCCTCCTGAAAAATACACCGATCCGGCATCAGATCAGGATGGCTTGAAGTTGAGGCAGCTTTTTGATCTGGCTGAGGACGGCCTTGCAGAAAGTGTCACGGATACCTATCTCAGCGGTGATCCTTTCTTTCTTGAGAAGCTTTCCCAGAATATCAATCTGAATAAAACCGACAGATATGACGAAGTTCAGTTTTTGTCGATGCTGTTTTACATGGGGTATCTCACCATTGATCCCCGCAGATCCAGCAGTGACGGTCTGTTCTTGAAAGTTCCGAATATCTTCATGGCAAAACTTTTTGCCCAGTGCACGGTGGATCTGCGTCTGAAGCCCAGTTCCCAGTTCATGGATTATTCAATTGATGTGTCGTCTCTGCTGGAGACGGCAGATGATCTTTCGGGCTTTGCCAGCTCCTGCACGGAGTTTTTGTGCAGCATTTTCACCAGTCAGGTGCTTACCCACATGAGTGAAATGGCTTTGAACCTTGTGCTTCATGCCAAGCTCAGTACTGTCAGGGGGATCTATGCTGAGATCCAGAAATCCATCAGGGTTCCCGGTGAGGGTGAGTGCTATGCCGATCTGGTTATTACCGTCAACAAAGGCAAGAGCAGTGAGTGCATCTATCTGGTGGAACTGAAGTATGCGGCCAAGTCACGGGCCACATCCGCATTCATAGAAGAACTGAAAAACGAGGCTGTCCGGCAGCTGACTGGCTACCGAACGGCACTGGAATTCAGGGATCGGCAGATCAGATCCTATGCCATGGTTTTTGCGGGATCGGTCTGCGTGTACTGCGGGCAGTGCTGCTGACCGGGATCCTTCATCTGTTCCCCAGCCCTGCCGGCTCATCAAGCCTTATGCGCTTTTTTCCTTCCCTCTCCGGGTTGTGTTCTCTCCTGCTGTTTTCTGCTGGTGCAGCTTTCTGCCGGCTGCCTGATCTGTCAGACACTGTGGGAGATTTCTGTGTTCAGTCGGTGCCGGAGGCGGTGGGTCACACCCTGAGGTTGCCCTGGATCCCGGAGGCCCGGCGCCGCCGCCTTTCCCGGCTGCAGGCCCGGATCAGGGCCTTCCGGGCCCGTCTGAGCATGGCTCTTCCCTCTTTTTCCGCCAGTGTGCCCTGGTAGACTGCGCTGTTGTAGGCGGCGGTGAGATCTGCCAGGGCCTGCCGTAGCTCTTCGGACGCCAGGGTCGGCAGCACCCGCCGGAGGAACATCTCCGGCGTCTCCATGGGAAGGCGCCGGATCCCCAGGGGCGCCAGTTCGGCGATGGCGGTCAGATAGCACTCTGCCGCTGGGGAGCGCAGTTTTTTCCGTCCCAGAAGGCCTGAGAACAGCAGGGTGAGGCAGAAGATCCCCATCAGGGCCCCGGCCAGGGTGGCTACGGCCGCCAGGGCGTTTTCCGTGAAGAACCGCTGGATGAATCCCTGCTCATCGGAGAAGTTGTAGTTCAGGATCATGCTGTTCCAGCGGAACTCCAGCTCGTCCAGGGTCTTCCGGAGCCAGCCCACCACCGGGTGGTTCCGGTAGCGCTCCATGGACATCACCGGCATGGAGGAGGGGCTGATCATGTCCAGGTAGGACTTCTCCACCCGCTCCGGGGCAATGAAGGTCACCGGATCAATCCGTACCCAGTGCCCGTCCAGGGCGGCCACCACCCAGGAGTGGGCGTCGGAGTTGCGCAGGGTGACGTAGTTCTCCTCGGTGTTGACCGTCCCTCCCAGATATCCTCCGGCCACCATGGCGGGGATCCCCGCCAGGCGGAGCATATAGGCGGTGGCGGCGGAGTAATGGTTGCAGAAGCCGTTGCGGTTTTCAAACAGGAAGGCGTCGATAAGATTCCGCCTCTCCGTGGAGAAGGAGACCGGGCTTAAGGTGTAGCGGAAGTTCTCCTGCCGGAAATAACTCATGATCCGCATGATGAACTCCCGGGGTGAGCCGGTTTCCTTCACCAGCTGGCTGACAAATTCCCGGGTGCGGGGATTTTGGCGGTAAAAGCCCGTGTTCAGTAGGTACTGGAGATCAGTCCCGGCCCGGATCCGGCGCAGGTATTCCTGATCTGAGGGGAGGGTCTGGTGGCGGAAGCGGTAGTACCGGGGCTGGGTGATGGGCATGCGGTCGATCCAGGTGCCCATGGGGGTGAGGAAGATCTGATCGTCATCGGACACCGAGTTCTCCAGGGCGGGGATCCAGCGCTTCTGGCTGGGCTCCACAAAGAGGTGGTATTCGGTGCCGGTGCCCATGTGCCGCCGGTGGCGTTCTCTGGGTGACTGCCGGGAGTAGATGTTCAGATGGTATTCAAACCGGACCATGTCTCCGGAGATGATGAAGCCGTTTCTCACGGGATCAAACTGGGGGTAGTAGGTGGCGGTGAAATACCGCTCCCGGGGAATGGCACCGTCAAACTTGGCCCGGAAGGCCACGCTCTGATCTTCGATGAGCCGGGAGATGGAATTGAAGTCCACCTCCTCACCCAGGCCGGTGGAGGCGGCGGGGTTGCCCGGCATCTGCCAGAAGGGATTGAATCGGGGCAGCACCAGGAAGGCCAGGGCCCCCAGGGGCACCGCCATGGCGATGAGCCGGGCGCAGTAGCGGAACAGGTGTCCCATGCTCTGCCGGGCGAACAGGGACATCAGGGCGCAGAAACTGAAGAACACCAGCACCAGCAGGTACAGGAGCATGTACCATTCAAAATGGAAGATGAAGGGCACAGCGGAGAGGAACAGCAGTGCCAGGACCTGAGCCACCAGATCCCGCTGCCGGGTCTGCTCCAGGAACTTCAGGGCGATGCCGCTCACCAGCAGATCTATGAAGGCACTTACCAGGTGGGCCCGGATCCCGTGGCGGGCCACCGACAGGATGATGGCCAGGATCACCAGGATGATCACCGCCTTTTCCGCCTTCTTCGGATGCTCCCGGAAGCGGTTTATGATCTCCCCGTAGCGGTAGCCGATGCATAGCAGGGAGAGCACGATCACCGGCAGGTCAATGTTGCCTGTCAGGGGGATCACTGAAAGGGCATAGCAAATGCAGAAGAGGATCATGGTCCTCTTCTGATGCTGGTAGGCCAGCTGACTTTCTGCCATCTTTGTCCTCCTGTGGCTGATCCTGCAGCCTGCGGCAGATCATGGATCGGGTGCGTGCCCCATGTCCGGGAGCCGTGGTGCCGGATCCTTGGGATCTTCAGTCTCTTTTCCGGCGGCACTTTGGATCCGCTCCCCGGATCTGGGGTGAACTGTCTGGGCCGGCAATTTCAGTGCCGGAGTCTTCAACCTGATCCGCGGAGGGTACCATGGAAAAAAGATGCTGCCGGGACGTGCTGGTGGTGGGCGGCACCTCAGAGATGGCCCTGGCTGTGCTGCAGGCACTGCCGGATCTCCGGCGGGTGCTCCTCATCGGCCGGGATCGCCTCCGGCTGGAGGCGGCCCGGGGCAACCTTGCCGGGGGATGCGGATCTGCGGGGCCTGAGATCAGCATACTGGAGGTCGGATCCCCGGAGCCGTACCGGATCCGGGAGATCTGCGGCAGTCTGCCCTGGCAGCCGGATCTGGCCGTCATTGCCCAGGGCATGCTCACGGTGCCCCCGGGGGACGGCGGCCTTCCGGAGATGATCCGGGTGAACCTGACGGAGCCCTGTCTGTGGATCAGCGTTCTGGCGGAGATCTTCCGGGATCGGGAGATGCGCCTCTGTGTGATCTCCTCGGTGGCCGGGGACCGGGGCCGGGGATCCAATTACGCCTACGGCATGACCAAGGCCGGTCTTTCAGCCTTCACTGAGGGGCTGGCATCCCGCCTGGCCCGGGAGGGCAGTCCCCTGGGGATCACCCTGGTGAAGCCCGGCCTGGTGGACACGGTGATGATCCGGCAGCGCCGTGACCGACGCCTGATCTGTCCCTGCTCCCGGGCAGGCCGGATCATCGCCTGGGGAGTGCTCCGGGGCCGGGGCACGGTCTATGTTCCCTGGTGGTGGGCCGTCCCGGGGATCCTGCTGCGGCTGGTGCCCCGGGGGATCCTCAGCCGGATCCCCTGGTAGGGGGCTCAGTTGCCGTCCTGATCTTCCTGTCCCCAGAGGGCCAGCATGGTCAGAGCCCGGATCCGGTGCTCCTCTCCGTGATCCGGCTCCAGGATCTCACCCCCGATCCGGATCCCGAACACCTGATCTGCCTGGCTGAGCTGCAGCACAGCGTAGGTCATCACGGAAATGCGGTCCTCGGTGGAGCCGGACATGGCGGCGAAGTCCAGATAGCGGCTCTCATCCACTGTGGCGGTGAAGTCCTTGGCCAGGAGTCCCCGGTTCATGGCCAGCTGCTTCCAGGCGATAAGGGACACGGGCTCGCCTTCCCGGTATGGCCGCAGTCCCGACAGTTCGTCCATTCCCCTGACTGCGCTGCTGGAGGCCAGCTTGGATCCTGTGGAGGAGGCGTTTTCCGTCAGGCGGTAGTTGCCGGTGAGGGGCCGGGGATAGATCAGGGTCTTCTGGTGGAAGTCCACCACAATGTGGGAGCAGATGATCCCGAAGGGGTAGGTGGAGGTGATGATGTAGGCCCCGGAGCTGAGCCAGCCCCGGCGGTCGGGATGGAAGGTGATGCCAATCTCGTCCCCGCTTTCCAGCCGATCCCTGAACTCCCCGATCCCTCCGGGATTCATGGGCTGGATGCTGATGGCGCAGCGACTGCCGGTGCCGGAGGCGTGGAGCCTGAAGCGCACGGACTGTCCGGCAAAGCGGCTGTCAGTGTCCAGTGGCTCCAGGATCAGACCCCGGATGTTCCGGTAGGTGTCCAGCACCACATAGGGCACGGCGCTGAGCATGAGACAGCAGATGATGACGATCAGGTTGTTCTGGTAGTTGATCCCCAGGAGGAACAGCAACAGGGCGGTGCCGCAGTACATGAATCCGGTGAGGGTGGGATAGATCCTGATCTGATCGTAGCCCACGGTCAGGGGCGGCTTCATCTCCCGGTGCATGTAGCGGTTCATCCGGTCATAGAAGATCCGGCGGATCCCTTCCAGTGCCATGGCTTCACTCCCTGTGCGTCACGGGATCACCTCACCGGATCCACGGAGTCGATGATCATTCTTGAAAGGCTGTTGCCGCTGCCCAGCGTGCCGGTGCCGCTGCGCATCCGGTGCTCGGCCACGTAGGGGAACACTGCCTGGATATCGTCCGGCAGGAGGTAGTCCCGGCCCTTGAGGTAGGCCCATGCCCGGGAGCAGGACAGCAGTGCCCGGGAGGCCCGGGGGGAGAGGGGATTGGGGATCTTGCCGCAGGTGCGGGTGGCCGTCACCAGATCCAGCAGGTACCCCAGGGCGTTTTCTGAGACCTGCACCCGGTCGCACTGCTCCTGCATGTCCAGCAGCTGCCGGGTGTCCAGGATGGAGCCCTCCACCTGGTGCTGCATTCCCAGGAGCATCTGGCGCTCGGCTTCCCGGGAGGGATAGCCGATCTCAATGCGCATGGTGAAGCGGTCCAGTTCGGATTCCGGGAGGACAAAGGTGCCGCTCTGATCCTGGGGGTTCTGGGTGGCGATGACGAAAAAGGGCCGGGGCAGGGCATAGGTCTCCTTGTCCACGGACACCTGGTACTCAGCCATGGCCTCCAGCAGTGCGCTCTGGGTCCGGGAACTGCCCCGGTTGATCTCGTCGGCCAGCAGGATCTGGCTGAACAGAGGCCCCCTCTTGAATGTGAAGTCTCCCCGCTCCTTGTCAAATATCGACATGCCGATGAGATCTGCCGGCAGCATGTCGCTGGTGAACTGCACCCGGCGGTATTCCAGGCCCAGCAGTCCTGCTATGGCTGAGGCCAGGGTGGTCTTGCCCATTCCGGGAAGATCCTCCAGCAGCAGGTGCCCCCGGGCCAGGAGGCATGCCACGGAAAGCCGCACGGCGTTTTTCTTGTCCAGAAGGATATGATCAAGTTTTTCCAGGACGGCTGTGATTTCGTTGCTCATGACGGGGTCTCCTGCGATGACAGGGATCCGGTCAGGACCGGCATCCCTCATCTGACAGCATATAGGAGAAAGGCCGGATCTTGTGTGAGATTTGCGGCATTCTGGGGATCCGGGGAATCTGTCCCGGCAGGGATTTCCGGGACAGCAACGGGGCCGCGCCTCCTGCTGATTTTTCCGGCGAGGATTATTTTGCCTGATTTTGCCGCGGCCCCGTGAGGCTGTGTTACACTTTACAACTTGCCACCTGCCGGCGGATGGGGATCCTTCCCCGGGGCGGCATAAGCTCCGGGGCGGCAGAAACCACGGGATGGAAGAACCCCCGGCTGGTGACCGGGGAAAAGGCTTTGCCGATCCGGACCGCGACGGGATCACGCATCGGAAAACAGCGCCGCCGGGAAATGGGCGGCGGGCAGGGATCAAGAAGAAGAGATCAAGAGAAGAAGACAGGATCGCAGAAGATCAGAGAACAGCGATCAGGGATTTAGAGATCAGAGAGGTTGTAATGGCAGACAAGAAGAACAAGAACGCCAAGGGGCAGGCCTCATCCACTATTGCCCAGAACCGCAAGGCCAGACATGACTATTTCATTGTTGAGCGCTTTGAGGCTGGCATTGTCCTCCAGGGCTGGGAGGTGAAGTCTCTCCGGGAGGGCAGGGCCAACATATCCGATGCCTATGTCATCGTGAAGGACGGGGAACTGTTCCTGCTGGGTTCCATCATCACCCCACTGTCCATGGCCTGTGCCTATGTGGTGTGCGATCCCCAGCGCACCCGGAAACTTCTTCTTCACGAAAAGGAGATTGCCCGGCTTATCGGCTCTGTCAAGCGCAAGGGGCATACCATCGTTCCTTTGGCCTTTTACTGGAAAGGCAGGCATATCAAGTGTGAGATTGCCCTGGTTGAGGGCAAGAAGGAATATGACAAGCGGGAGTCCCTGAAGCAGGACGACTGGCAGCGTGAGAAGGCCAGGATCATGAAGAAGTCCTTGCGCTGAGGATCCGGGACAAGGAAAAGGCGGGGGGAAACTTCTTTCCCCCCGCCTTGGAGCGTCATGCTGTTCTGGCGTTGAGCCTGCCAACTGAGCGGCGGAGCCCAGAATCCGGGATCAGTCCTGCTTCTTTTCCTTCAGCAGATCTCTTATCTCGGTCAGCAACTGGATGTCTGCAGGAGGCTCAGCGGTGGCCTCCTCTTTGTTTTCCTTGATGATGGCCTTCTTGAGGTTGTTGATGAGCTTCATGGATAAGAAGATGGCGAAGGCAATGATCACAAAGTCGATGATGGTCTGGATGAAGGCACCGTAGCTGATGACAATGGCCTCGGCGGTGTCGGTCTTCTCCTGCAGAGTGTAGGCCAGATCCTTGAAATCGGTGTTGCCGCAGATCTTGCCCACAATGGGCATGATGATGTCAGACACCAGTGAGGAGACGATTTTGCCGAAGGCGCCGCCGATCACCACACCGATGGCCATGTCCAGAACGTTGCCCCGCATTGCAAAGTCGCGGAACTCCTTCAGAAAGGAAACGCCCTTTTCTGTGATTGCCATAGTAGTAACTCCTTGAAAACTGAATAATGCCCCTGGCAGACGGCACGGATCTCTCATGGTGGCTCCGGTCCGTAGTGGGCTTACGGTCACAATTTTAGCAAGGGATGAGATGGGGCGCAATTAAGGCAGGGTTGTTGGAGGCTGTCCATGCCACAGCCGGTGAATTCCCCTGTCTTTCTCCATCCGCCACTCCCGTTGCTGGGGCAAAAACATACTGAGATCGTCCTGCGAATGGTGAGGGTGACAGGTGAACTGCACAATACCCGCCATTATGGCAGGATGTGAATCACAGAAGGTTAGAAAAGGGCACAAAACAAAACGCTTTGTTCCATAACCTTCTCACCCGCCAGACAAGATAGTTCAGGCTGCGGTTTGATTACTATCTCCAGAATGTACCAGTTTCATAAGAAACCATACATTATGAGAAAAAAATTCCGGATACCCTCATCAGGATTATTATTCAGCATGTTTTCTGACAACAAAATCCCAAAGATTATATTGCTGCGGGATCGGAATCTTTATATCGTTTATCTTTTCGACCAGATAGATAAACTCATACCATAATGAGTGACGAAAATTTTTTCAAACCCAAAAGATCCTTATACGGTCTATACTTTTAGTATTTAAAAAATTTTTTTGGTTTTCCCAAATGGTGAGAAAAATTTTTAAACTTTCTATTGCATTTTAATTGATTCTACATATAACAATAAATGGAACACTGTGATTTTTATTTATTGTTATGAGGTCACTATGCAAGTCACAATTGAGCATACCCAAAAAGACATCGTACCTTACGGAGGCCTTCCAATCGTTGGCAGTATTTTAAAATCAATCGGTCTTGCTAATACCTGCAACGATATGCCTGTGGCAAAAGCTCACCCTCTGAACAAAATCGAATGTTCGGATATTATCTCAACCTGTATTGCCATAATGTGCACCGGACAGCATAACTTTGAAGTTTGTCGCGATTTCGCGCTCGAACAATTTTTTATTAAGAATGCACTTGGCTTAGTACATTTACCTTCTGCAGAGCGTTTCCGTCAGCGTCTCGACTTAATC
>FLNX01001824.1_pt1 | contig 32607 bp, 25 predicted proteins | sample 1140341 | NCBI WGS metagenome assembly FLNX01 (sample SAMEA3878208, study PRJEB12797) | bioreactor metagenome | biome: Moose rumen | place: Sweden | collected 2011-10 | reverse complement strand
AGAATGCGCAGGTACATATAAAAAGAGTTAAATCTTTACTTCCTGAGTCTGGACACGTCGGAATCTTTTGTATTACAGACAAACAATTCGGCGATATTCAGATCTTTTCTTGCAAAAAAGAGAAGAAACCAAATGCCCCATACCAGCAACTTGAACTTTTTTAACAGCGGGAGCAAAGCAAGCTTACATGTTTTGCCAAGTCGTGACGAAAAGTTATTGAAGATAGTAGGTTTAGAAAACGGGATTTCGATGTTAAGATCGAAATCCCGCTTCTTTTCTGCACAGTTTTTTTCTTTTAAATTTTACACTGTATTCTCTGATTTTCAACTACTTACTTCAATCAAGTTGTTTATACCAGTGCAAAGATACGAAATTTTTAGCTAATCACAACACGAGCGGGGCACGGTGCGCACGGGTAAGAGTTGTTTATACCAGTGCAAAGATACGAAATTTTTAGCTAATCACAACCAAGCACAGCACCGACGTATTCTACGACTAGTTGTTTATACCAGTGCAAAGATACGAAATTTTTAGCTAATCACAACTACATTAATACTGCCAACATTGGTGTCAAGTTGTTTATACCAGTGCAAAGATACGAAATTTTTAGCTAATCAGAACAACACATGGGAATGTTGCTAAAAACTAATTTTTAAAAATCAATTTTTTGCTGTCATGCTATCACTTTATCATCCGCAATGCCCGTAAACACTGGATTTCTTGGAGTAGAACAGGGATTTTTCAATCACAGCTGCTGTCACAGTTGCTGTCACCAAGCTTTCCCTATTCTCTTTTAGGCAAGCCTTGCGGCTGATGTTTTCGGCACACTTCGTGTGGCAATCGAGTTTGCTCACTTTGCGAGCAAATAATTATATCGGCACGATACTTAGCGCGATACCGAGCGATGGAGAGCGTGCCAATTGTGATACGACTGTGACAGTTACAGGTGTCCTTTCGGTACCCCTCCTGCTGCCCTATAATGCCCTGTTTATGCAGCTTCCATATATCATACATGCGCTAAATGTGATAGCGTGACAGCAGAAATTAAAAAACAAAGTTTTGTTTTTAGCAGAAACCATGATAGCATACTTTTGCTTTTGCTAAAAACTAATTTTAAAAAAACGCATTTTTGCGTCACGCGTCACACTTTAGGGTAAAGTTTAAAGGAGGTCCCGCATCAAGTGCGGGATGAGGAAATGGGTTGTGCGAGATGAGGAAATGGTTGTGCGGGACGAGTGTTTAGAGGTTAAAAATGGCGGAGCAGTTTGGTAAAAGCAAAGCTTCTGGAGGAAAGTTGTAACAAGAATTTGAAAAGTTGTAACAACTTTTTTCTGATAGCATAGATATTGGAATGGAAGATGTGTGCTTTAGCAAGTCGATATGATAGCTCTACTATGTCAATTCAATGCTAATGGAGTTCCTGCATCGAGTGCAGGATGAGGAAAAAGGGAGTGCGGGATTGAGTGGAAGGTGTGTGGGGGATGAAGAAAAAAGGGTGTGGGATGAGGTGTTTTTACGGGTATCGTGTCACATTTGCGTCACATGGACACACTAAAGATGTGGTGTGACGCACTTGAGACGGACTCGAAATGCCCATTTTTAAGCGAAATATGCCATTTTTGAATTTAAACCCCTCTGATTATCAAGTATTTACGGGTAGCCCTTTACCTGTGACGCAAGTGTGACAGGTTTCTTTCAGTCGCTTCGCTTGGTGAAAGCGTACTGAAGAAACGATTACTTTGCTCGCGAAGCGAGTAAACTCGATTACTATACTCCTCTAAACTTTACACAAAGTGTGACGCGTGACGCAAAAATACATTTTTCAGAAATTAGTTTTTAGCAATTGAGTTCTGAGAGGCTATATACCATCCGAACATAAATAATGTGAGTACACTTACCGTGTCCTGTATTCTCTCGGCGATATACCTTTCATTCGTGTGAAGAAGCGGCCAAAACTACTTTGGTCAGAAAAGTGTAGCCGTTCAGAAATAGCAGCTATACTCAGGTCAGTCGTCTGCAACAGCCATGAGGCTTCCATCAGTAGCATCTGGTTGACATAGTCCACTACCGTTCGTCCTGTCACCTGTCTGACAATGCGCGAAAGGTGAATGGTGGTAATGTGAAGGCTGTCGGCATAGAAACCGATGTCAGGAAATCCCTTAATTTATACATATCGGTGGCGAAGGTACTATAAATCATGTGAAAAACAAAGTAAAAATGCAAAAATGTTTGTTTGGGTAGAATTTTTATTTGTTTAGGACAGAGAATATATGGAGAAAAAAACATATCTTTGTGCCCATATTCATATTAGTTACTAACTAATTTAAAAGAAGAAAGAATTATGACTAAAGAAGAAGCATTGAAGCAGTTTGCCGCACTCGGTGCTGCATGGTTTGGAAACAGTAAGCAACATTTTGCATTCTCGGCATGTCCTCGCTGCAAACAACCCAAAGAAAAGTTCAACAGAGCATAAATGGCATTAATTATCGGACTTCTCATCCCCCTCTTAGGAACCATGCTTGGGGCGGCATTCGTCTTTCTGATGAAAGACGAGATGTCGCCTCGTCTGCAAAAGTCATTGTTAGGCTTTGCGTCGGGCGTGATGGTGGCGGCATCGGTATGGTCGTTGCTCATTCCAGCGATGGAGATGGAAGAAGCGAAGGGAGCATGGTCGGTATTTCCTGCCACAGTAGGTTTTCTTTTGGGTATTGGTTTCCTGCTTTTGATTGACGAGCTGACGCCCCACTTGCATATAGGCATGGATAAGCCCGAAGGTCCCCGCTCTCATCTTTCCCGCACGGCTATGCTGGTTTTAGCAGTTACTATCCACAACCTGCCAGAGGGTATGGCGGTTGGTGTGGTGTTTGCAGGAGCCGAGAACGGCGCGGCAGGACTGTCGTTAGCCAGTGCGTTGGCCGTATCTATAGGTATCGCCATCCAGAACGTGCCTGAGGGAGCCATCATCTCCATGCCGATGCGGGCAGCAGGCAACTCGAAGTGGCGCTCGTTCATCATCGGCAGCCTCAGCGGTGCCGTTGAACCCATTGGCGGTCTGGCTGTGGTACTGTTAGCCTCGCTGATGACCCCCATCTTACCCTATATGTTGGCATTTGCCGCTGGCGCCATGTTCTACGTCGTCGTAGAAGAGCTCATCCCCGAGGCTTCTGAGGGCGAGCACAGTAACCTCAGTACCATTGGCTTTGCCATCGGTTTTGTACTGATGATGGTATTAGACGTTGTCATGGGATAGGAAAATGAAAAAAGCAATTATTATAGGAGCCTCTTCAGGCATAGGACGAGAAGTCGCAAACCTTCTCATTGACGAAGGATGGGCAGTCGGTGTCGCCGCGCGTAGAGAAGACAAGTTAAATGAGCTGAAAGCGAAAGCCCGACAACTGTTTAATCTTACCTCCGCCACAAACGGAGGTCAGTCGTTTGTGGCGACTGACCATAAGACAATGTTTAATCTTACCTCCGCCACAGACGGAGGTAAGTCGTCTGTGGCGACTGACCATAAGACAATGTTTAATCTTACCTCCGCCACAAACGGAGGTCAGTCGTCTGTGGCGACTGACCATAAGACAATGTTTAATCTTACCTCCGCCACAGACGGAGGTAAGCCGTCTGTGGTGGAGTCGGCATGTATAGATGTAACCAGTGATGATGCCCCGGCACAGCTGCGTGCCTTGATAAACAGGCTCGGTGGCATGGATCTCTTCTTCTATGCCTCAGGCATTGGCAAGGTGAACCTCCAGCTACAGACAGACATAGAGCTCGCCACCGTCGAGACCAATGTCGTGGGGTTTACCCGTATGATTGGGGCAGCATACCACTACTTTGCGGAGGCAGGTGGCGGACATATTGCCGCTATCTCGTCTATTGCAGGTACAATGGGGTTGGGACCAGCTCCGGCATATTCGGCATCTAAAGCCATGCAGTCCACCTACCTGCAAGCCATTGAGCAATTGATTTACCAGCAGAAGCTACCGATACACATCACTGATATACGGCCAGGATTTGTTAATACTGCCTTGCTGACCGGTCAGCACTATCCAATGATGCTAAGTCCCCAGAAGGTAGCCAGAAAGATTGTACAGGCTATCAACCACAAGAAACATGTGTGTATTATTGACTGGAAATACCGTTTACTGACACTTCTATGGAGATGCATACCTAAATGGCTGTGGCGAAGGTTGCCATTAATGAGAAAAAGAATCACACTTCTTATATCTGCCATGATGGTTTTCATGGCTGTACATGGTCAAAGTTTTCCAGTAATCTCAGAAAACGCGACAACAGGTTGTTTCCCTCTTGTCGAGCACGGCAAGGCAGGAACGATCTGCACAGACACTGAAGACTGAAGTCATAGCTTTGCTGGAGCGTGTGCCAGAGAGACAAAGGGAAGCATTCTTCGAGCTTGTAGCCTACCCTATCCGTGGTGCGGCACTATTAAATGAGTACCAGTTGCTGGCACGTCGTAGTATGGTGCGAGCAACTGAAGGCGACAGTATCAATGCACTTGCCGATGCAGACAGAGTGAGAATCGTTTTTGGTGAGTTGAATGCATGGACACATCACTACAATGAGGAAATCCAGCAAGGTAAATGGAGAGATTTCCTCAACTGGCAACCTTACCATTGGTTCCGTTCAGAGCGCATAGACCCTCCAATCTGCACACCCGATATACTCGCCATGGGACAACCGTCTTTCAAAGCGCAGTTCTTGTCAGTAGAAAAAGCAAGCTCAGCTAATGGTATAGCCATTGAAAGCGACAGTGAGGCAGACGTACCGATTTGGATAGAGGCACTCTCCCCCATTCACAATTTCTCAAAAGCCCCCGAGGACAATGTCTTCTGCCATATCTCCACACCGTATGAATCCTTTGACGCTTCTGCCACGCCAATCAACAACGTGTGGCATGCCTCCTTTGTCGGTCCTATGTGGAGCCGGGTTGGAACTTTACATCTACACAAAGGGGAGAACCGATTTAGAATCTCAGAATTAAAGTCTGGTGCCCGCATTGACCGTATCTTCATTGGCTTGTGGCCGCCGTTTGAGAAAGACCCACGCCTTCGCATTCCAGCAAGCGACTACCAGCAAAAGCACGACAGCAGGGACGGGCAGATTATAACGGTAGATGGTTTGGGATATACAAACGGACTTGTCGTTCAGCCCTTCACCACTCCATCTTATGAGCTCTCCAATCTGGCAGAGGCTCCACATGTTGACTATGAAGTAGACATAGAGGACAAAGACCATGAGATAGAGATTCGTACGCTCCCAACACTTCATATATACGCTGGGCGTGACGCGCGTTATGCTGTTCAGTTAGGTGACGCCGCACCCAAGATATTTTCCATTCATGCCGATGATTTCTCAGCAGAGTGGCGTTGGAACGTATTTAGCGGCTATGCCTCTCGCAGTATTCCGATTTCTGCTGGCATAAATGGGCGTCAGCGACTTACAATTTACCTGCTTGATCCTGGAATCGTACTACAAGAAGTTCTTTTTCAATGAGTTTTGGGCTTAATCTAAGAAAAATATAGTATCTTTGCAAACGTAAATCAAGAACTTATCGTACACGCATAAATAACGACTAACTACCAAAACACTAAGATATGAGAAGATACAAGCTATTAGCATTTGCCGCATCATGCCTTATAAGCGTGACAGGTATGGCACATAGTCTACTGTCTGTCGCCACAGACGACAGACTCCCGTCGCGGCGGGAGTCTGATAAAACAATGTCTAATGAGTCTGTCGCCACAGACGACAGACTCCCGTCGCGGCGGGAGTCTGATAAAACAATGTCTAATTTGTCTGTCGCCACAGACGACAGACTCCCGTCGCGGCGGGAGTCTGATAAAACAATGTCTAATTTGTCTGTCGCCACAGACGACAGACAACCAGCATTCCCTGGCGCAGAGGGATTTGGAATGTATACCACTGGTGGACGCGGAACGGTCACTAATGGTGTGGCAAACGGAAAGGTATATCATGTGACAACCTTGGAAGACGACGGTACGACAAGTCTTCAAGGCTCCTTGCGATGGGCAAACGCACAGAGTGGACCGCGTACAATAATCTTCGATGTGTCGGGAACCATTCGTCTTAAGAAAGCTCTGCAGATAAGCCCTAACACCACACTCGCCGGACAGTCTGCGCCAGGTGATGGTATCTGCATTGCCGATTATCCCGTGACATTGAGCAGCAACAACATCATACGATTCATACGTTTCCGTCTTGGCAATGAGGCACTCAAGAGCAACCCTTCAGCACATGAGGGTGACGGATTAGGCTCGCTCGACAAGAACAATATCATAGTAGACCATTGTTCCGTAAGCTGGAGTATCGATGAATGTCTGTCTGTATATGGAGGTGATAACCTGACAGTGCAATGGTGTATAGCATCACAGTCACTACGCGTATCCGGACACTCCAAGGGAGCCCACGGCTATGGTGGCAACTGGGGAGGTGCCGGTGCATCTTACCACCACAATCTGATCGCACACTGTGAGAGCCGTGTCCCACGTCTTGGTCCTCGTACAGGAACACAGACAAGAGAGCAGATGGATCTTCGCAACAACGTATTCTACAACTGGGCTGGTGAAGGCTGCTATGGTGGCGAAGGCATGAAAGTCAATATTGTAAACAACTACTACAAGCCCGGACCTGGCACGGCAACCCTCAGTAGCACTAAGCAGAAACGTATTGCCAATATCGGTATTCGTACAACAGAGTATACCAAGCACGACACAAGTAGCCCCAACGGATGGGATGTAATGTGGCACGTCTGGGGAAAATTCTATGTCAGCGGTAATGTAAACCCCAAATATAGTGATGTAACTAACGACAACTGGACATACGGAATCTATAATCAGATTACCAACAGCAAAGTTGACAACACCTTTACTCAAGAGACCAAAGACACTATGCGTGTGGACACACCGATACCTTTCGAGGCTGTAACAACACATTCTGCGGAAAACGCCTATGAGAAAGTGTTAGCCTATGCCGGTGCGAGCCTCCACCGTGATGCTGTCGACGAACTTATTATCAGTGACACTCGTAACGGTGTCGCAAGTTACACTGGCGACAAGTACAACCTTACAAAGAACGCGGACGGCACATACACTGCCACTCTCGTGGAGGGAAGCAAATACGGTGTGCCTGGCATCATCAACTCACAAGATGACATCAAAGAAGCTATCAGCGGTGCAGACAGTCCTTGGCCGACATTGACACAGACTGCAGCGCCGGCAGACTCCGATAATGATGGAATACCCGACAGCTGGGAGACTGCCAACGGTCTTAATCCCAATGATGCCAGCGACAGCCGGACTGTTGCCAGCGACGGATACACAAACCTTGAGCATTACCTCAATGGTATTGTTGCCGACATTATGACAGGCGGAAACGAAGGCGGAACAAACACTGGCATAACAGTCGTGACGAGCAGCAACAAGTCTATGCCTGCCGACAATGGAATCTATACTGTCAGCGGCACGCTGATAAAGAAAGACGCATCACAACATGATGTCAGTCTGCTGCAAAAAGGCATATATATAATGAATGGCAAGAAAATTATAATAAGATAACATAATTATGAAAACAAGATCTATCTCTATCGCAATCCTCCTTTTGATTACGGGAGCTGTGTATGCACAGAAGCTACCCTATCAAGACACATCATTGAGTTTCCATGAACGCGCCGTAGACCTTGTCAGCCGTCTATCCCTCGAAGAGAAGGCTGCGCAGATGGGTAATGCCGTAACGACAAAGATTGACCGTGACGACTATACAGAGAACGGACGTGTTGTCATTCCTATCTACCAGTATTGGAATGAAGCCCTACACGGCGTCGCACGCTCTGGCGCCGCCACGAGTTTTCCTGAGTCGAAGGGAATGTCGTCGACATGGGACCGCCAGCTTATTTTCGACTGTGCCACAGCCATCAGTGACGAGGCTCGCGTATACAATAATTTATATAGCAAGGGACTGAACTACTGGTGTCCTACCATCAACATGAGCCGCGACCCACGCTGGGGACGTGATGAGGAAAACTATGGTGAAGACCCATTCCTCGCCGGCTCTCTCGCCGTACAGTTCATAAAGGGAATGCAGGGTGAGGATGGCTCAAGCCCATATCTCAAGACTGTTGCTTGCGCCAAGCATTTCGCCGCCAATAACTATGAGCAGGGACGACAGGGCAGTACGTCATTTATGACAGAGCATATTCTTCGCGAGTATTACCTTCCTGCATTTGAGATGGCAGTAAAGGAAGGTAACGTGAGGAGCATTATGTCCGCATACAACGCACTCAGTACCGACCTCAACGAAAAGAACGCAGCCGGCATAGGCTGGTCGAGCAGTAAGTCATGGGGCGGCAAGCCTTGTGCTATGAACGATGTGCTGCTTACCCGGATTCTACGCGACGAATGGGGATTCAACGGATACGTCACCAGTGACTGTGCGGGAATATCATGTATTTACCGCCCTAACAAGCATCGCTATTTCGGAAACTATAACGAAAGCACAGACACAGAGATTGCCGCTGAATATGCGGCACGGGCAACAGGTCTTGCGATAAAGGCAGGTAACGACACAAACTGTGAGTTCAAGAACCAGACATCTGTATACCAGACCGCTATTGAGGCGGCTATCGACAAAGGATATATGACAGAGGCTGACCTCGATGTCGCATTGATACGTCTATTGGAAAGCCGCTTCGCCCTTGGTGAGTTTGACGACTATGTAGAGTGGAAAAACATACCAAGCAGCCGACTGGAATGTGCAGAGCATCAGGCACTGGCATTGAAAGCCGCACAAGAAAGTATCGTATTGCTTAAGAATGACGCTCCAGAAGGAAGCTCCTCTCCCCTATTACCTCTTACAAGCGACAAGAAAGTTGCCTTCATTGGTCCATACGCAAACCAGATAATGCTTGGCGACTACTCTGGAACTCCAACCCATACCACGACACCATTCGAGGCTCTGTCAAAGAAGATGAACTTCAATGTTACTGACGGAACAGTCCAGGCTGAAAATTTCGATGAGGCTGTTGTGTCAAAACGTGGCGCAGCCAACAACAACAAAGGAGCAGGTAACCTTGAGAACACCGCCCCTGGTGACATCTTCCTCTACAAGAATATTAACTTTGGTGACGGATGCAGCAACTTTGAGATGTCATGTGGAGCAAAGAGCACTGGTCTCGGACAGGTAAGCTTCATACTGGACTCAAAAGATGGGACACCGTTCCTTACCGTTGACAATGTAAACACTGGCGGATGGACTAACTGGCAGACTGTTTCAGCTACTATTGACAAAAGTATTGTAAAGGGAACACATGACTTGTATGTAAAGTTCTCCGGCACAAACAGCTATGTCGGTAACTACGACTACTATAAGTTCTATGATCCAAACTCTATTCCGCTTGAGACTGTAGGACCGCTTTATATGGTACAGACCTCTGGCAGTGTGAATACGAAAGCTACAGAAGAGATGATAAACCGTGCCGTCGCAGTCGCACAGAAGGCCGACGTAGTGGTGTTCCTTGGCGGTACCAACTATGAGAAGCTCGATGACCACTATACCGGAACAGAGAGTCATGACCGCTTCCACCTCACCCTACCAGGCAACCAAGAAGATGTCCTGCAACGTCTATATGCCGCAAACAAAAACCTCGTTCTTGTACTGGAGACAAACTCGTCAATGGATATTACATGGGAGAAAGCCAACATTCCAGCCATCTTGGACGCATGGTATGGCGGTCAGGCACAAGGACAAGCTATCTGTGACGTGCTATATGGCGACTTCAACCCAAGTGGAAAGCTCACCAGCACATGGTATAACTCAATAAACGAGCTGCCAGCGGCAAGCGACTCACAATTTGGTGCCAACGGTATGTTGGAATATAATATTGACGAATGGGGTTACACCTACATGTATTATGGAAAGAGCAAGCATCAGCAGCAGGCAAGTAAGCCGATGTATCCTTTCGGATACGGTCTCAGCTACACCACCTTCGAATACAGTGGTCTCAGCATTGGCGGCGGTAATATAGCGAAAGACCAGACCATAAATGTCAGTGCGACGGTAAAGAACACCGGTACACGCAAGGGCGCTGAGGTTGTACAGCTATACGTCAGCTTCCCTAACTCCGCTGTCAGTCACCGTCCTGTACGTAAGCTGGTTGGTTTCGAGCGCGTGGAGCTGGAGCCAGGCGAGAGTCAGACGGTCAGCATCCCTCTTTCCCATGAGCAGCTCGCATACTTCAACGAGTCGTCACACACCTTCGACGTTGAGAATGGCACGGTAAACATTTACGTCTCAGCCTCTTCTGCCGACGACCGTCTTACAGGAACCATCCAGGCTCAGGGTGCCACAGTGAAGGATACATATATCTCTAACCCCTCTGGCATAAGTAACACACTGGCTATTGACAAGGCTGACAGTGAGATGGTTTACAATATGCAAGGTGTATGTGTAGGTACTTCCGACAAATTAGAAATGCTTCCAAAAGGAATGTATATATTAAAAGGTCAGAAATATATCAAGAGAATCAGGTGATTTTTCACTTCACCTTACTATACTAAGTTAACTCGAAAAGCCAAATTTGTTTTGGCTTTTCGTTTGTTTTTTAGTAATTTTGACTACGTCGGAGTTACTCCGTCTCGAAAAAGCTCAAATAAATTTGGCTTTCTACTCGACTTTTAGTAATTTTGCAGCCGTTTATAGGAAACCAGGCTTTTAAAAAGCCTTTCAATAATTACAAATATCAATAAAAATGGCAGAAGAAAATTCTAATGCACTTAACAACAAGTATTCGAAAAAGAAAATGCTTGAATTACTTGTTATTGTTATTATCACAGCCATCGTCTGGAACTTGCCATCATCCTTTTTCGGCATAGATGGGCTTACAGTCATTCAACAACGCGTAGTAGCAATCTTTGTCTTCGCTACTCTGTCATGGCTTACGGAAGCCATACCGTCATGGGCAACATCACTGACCATCATCACATCAATGTGTCTGACAATCTCCAACAACTCACTGGCTTTTTTCAAAGGAGAAGAAAGTGATACTTTTGGAACATTGTTAAAGTCAAAAGACATCATGGCAGCTTTCGCAGATCCGGTAATCATGTTGTTCCTTGGTGGTTTTATCTTGGCTATAGCGGCAACGAAATCCGGATTAGACGTACTGCTTGCCAAGAACCTGATTCGTCCGTTTGGAAAGAAGAGTGAAAACGTGTTACTGGGATTCCTGCTCATAACAGGACTGTTCTCTATGTTTGTGAGCAACACAGCTACAGCTGCAATGATGCTTACGTTCCTTACTCCCGTCTTTGCCGCATTACCTGCCAATGGGAAGGGACGCATAGCCTTGACACTAAGTATTCCTGTAGCCGCCAATATCGGAGGTATCGGAACACCTATCGGAACGCCACCGAATGCGATTGCACTTAAGATGTTGAACGACGAAGCCGGACTTAACTTAGGATTAGGATTTGGAGAATGGATGGCATTCATGTTCCCGCTTGCAATCATCATCCTATTGATATCATGGCGCATAATCCTGAAATTCTTCCCTTTCACACAGAAGACTATCGAGCTGGAGATTGGAGGACATATACACCATGGCTGGCGTATGTGGGTTGTCTCAGGAACATTTATCCTGACTATCCTCCTTTGGTGTATTCCGAAGGACTATACCGGTATCGACTCTAATACCGTAGCACTGATACCAATGGGAATATTCGCCCTTACCGGTGTCATCACGGCAAAGGACTTGCAAGCTATAGACTGGTCTGTAATCTGGATGGTAGCGGGAGGATTCGCCCTTGGTCTTGGAATGAACGGCACAGGTCTTGCCGACGCAGCGATAAAGAGTATACCGTTCGGCACATGGAGTCCGGTAGCCATACTTCTGATTTCCGGTCTTATATGCTATGCGCTGTCAAACTTCATATCCAACACAGCGACGGCAGCGTTGCTCGTTCCTATCCTTGCGGTAGTCTGCACTGGTATGGGTGACCGTTTGGATGCCATCGGTGGCACACCGACAGTATTGATCGGTATTGCACTCTCAGCTTCATCAGCGATGTGTCTGCCTATCTCTACCCCCCCGAATGCGATTGCTTACTCTACAGGTCTGGTCAACCAGAACGATATGCTTAAGATTGGTTTGACAATCGGTATCATCACCATGATACTCGGCTATGCCCTGTTGTTCTTCGTAGGTAAGACTGGACTGATATAAGATTTGATTACCTCTATATACAAAATGAGGACATGCTGTTTGCATGTCCTCATTTTTATATTCCGCCAGATAAGGCTACATAGACTATATCACGTGAGGATAGCAACTCCTGTCGCCGCACCCTACCGTTCATCAATAGGAATATAGCTGCGAGGCTCAAGAATATTTTTGTAAGCCGGACGGATAATACGACGCCCCTCGAAGTTAAGCTCCTCAATACGGTGAGCCGTCCATCCAACGATACGCGCCATGGCAAAGATAGGAGTATAAATCTCCTGCGGCAAGCCAATCATCTCATAGATGAATCCACTGTAGAAGTCAAGATTAGCACACGCCGGTTTTCCTGACTTGCGGTGCTCCATAAGACATTTGATGCCTTCTTGCTCCAAGAGACAGAGGAAGGCGTATTCTTCCTCACGTCCCTTTTCTTTTGCAAGCTCACCGGCGAGCTTTTTCAACTCAACAGCCCGTGGGTCGCTAAGTGTATAGACCGCATGCCCTATACCATATATCAGTCCACTCTTGTCGTATGCCTCCTTATTGAGCATTCTCCTGAGATAGGTGTCAATCTCATCTGTATTCGTCCAGTCCTTGATCTTTTCCTTAAGATGATGAAACATCTTAATGACTTTGATATTGGCACCTCCATGTAAAGGACCTTTCAATGAACCAATACCAGCCGCAATAGAGCTATAGGTATCTGTACGGGTAGAAGATGTCACACGCACGGTAAACGTAGAGTTGTTACCTCCTCCATGCTCAGCCTGAGTAATCAATAACAGGTCAAGCGTGCGGGCATCAAGCTCGGTATAGTCATTATGTTTGAGCATGAAAAGGAAATTCTCAGCAATCGACAGTCTCTCCTTTGGATGGCGAATATGCAGACTCCTCCCATGTACACTATGTCTATAGATGTTATAGGCATATGCGATGATGGTAGGGAACTTGGCAATAAGCTCTATTGACTGCCTCATCAGGTTGTCGCGTGAGATATCGTCCGGGTTAGGGTCAAAGGTATACATCTCAAGAACGCACCGCGCCAGGATATTCATGATATTCTCACCTTCCAAGTCAACGAGATGCACGACAGTACGGTGGTCAAGTGGCATATTGTCATTGAGAAGCTCACGGAATGCTGCCAGCTCCTCATTGTCCGGAAGCTCGCCTGAGAGCAGCAGGAATGCCACTTCCTCAAAGCCGAAGCGCTTCTCCTTCAGCAACGGGGCAACCAGTTGATCCAACTCATATCCACGATAATACAGCTTACCTTCTGTAGGCTTCGGCTTCCCGTCCTCGCCCTGCTCATATCCGACAACATTACCAATGTTTGTCAAACCGACCAAGACACCAGAGCCGTCCTCATTACGCAATCCACGTTTGACACCGAACTTTGAGAACAGTTCATTGTCAATCTTACAAGAATTCTTTACTTCGTCACTGAGTTTATAAATCAAATATTCCTTTTTCATACTTCGCATTTAGTAAATTACCTCAAAGAGCTGTAATTCAAGGCTGAGCCTGCCTTAAACCATGCTATTTGCACCTCATTATATGAATGGCTCACCTCAAAGCTCTCCTCAGAGCCATCCTCATGTCGCAGGACTACCGTGAGAGGCTTACCCGGGGTAAAGTCTTTCAGCCCCATAACAGAAATGCGGTCGTTCTCCTGCACCTTGTCATAGTCATCCTTATTGACAAACGTAAGAGCCAGCATTCCCTGTTTCTTAAGATTTGTCTCATGGATACGCGCGAAGCTCTTTGCAAGTATCACTTTCACATTAAGGTATCGCGGTTCCATGGCGGCATGCTCACGGCTGGAGCCCTCACCATAGTTATCTTCAGCGACAACGATTGACGAGACACCTTTTTCCTTATATGCCTTGGCAGCGGTAGACACCTCCACATACGAGCCGCAGAGCTGACACTTAACCTTGTTAGCCTCACCATTAAAAGCATTGACGGCACCCATCAACAGATTGTCTGATATATTCTGAAGATGCCCACGGTACTTCAGCCAAGGACCAGCCATCGAGATGTGGTCTGTGGTACACTTGCCTTGGGTCTTGATAAGAAGAGGCATATCAGTAAAATCATTCCCATCCCATGCGGCAAAAGGCTCAAGTCTCTGCAAGCGTTCCGATGACGGACTGATAACGACTTCCACATCGGAATGAGCCTCTGACGGAGCAATGAACCCATTATTCTCAACGGCAAAACCCTTTGGTGGGAACACATCACCTACAGGTTCCTCAAGTCTTACAGCCTCACCATTCTTATTTAATATTATATCTTTAGCAGGATTAAAGTCAAGACGTCCCGACAAAGCCAACGCAACAGTCATCTCTGGACTGCTTATAAATGCGTATGTGTTAGGGTTGCCGTCAGCACGACGCCTGAAGTTACGGTTAAATGATGTCACAATAGCATTCTTTCTGGTATTGTCGTCAGTATGACGATGCCATTGTCCGATACAAGGTCCGCAGGCATTCGTCATGATAACTGCTCCAATAGACTTCAAATCGTCCAAGATGCCATCCCGCTCAGCGGTATACCGAATTTGCTCTGACCCTGGATTTATAATCAGCTGAGCCTTAACCTCAAGGTTCTTATCCCTTGCCTGCCGAGCCACTGATGCAGCACGTGCCAGATCTTCATAGCTGGAATTAGTGCAAGAGCCTATAAGCCCGACTTCCACTACCATAGGATAGTCATTCTTCGGTCCTTTCTCTGCCATCTCCGAGATTGGTGTGGCAGCATCTGGTGTAAACGGACCACATAAGTGTGGTTCTATTTCACTTAAGTTTATCTCCAGAATCTGATCGTAATACGTTGATGGAGAAGCAAGTACCTCATCGTCAGCACGCAGTTCTTTTGCATTTTCCACTGCAAGTTTTGCAATCTCATCACGCCCTGTCTGTCGGAGATATTCTTCTGTGTTAGCATCAAACGGGAACATAGAACAAGTAGCCCCAAGTTCCGCGCCCATATTACATATAGTTGCTCTTCCTGTTGCGGAAATTGTTGCGACGCCCTCACCAAAATACTCCAAGAGAGAGTTTGTGCCACCTTTTACTGTAAGGATACCGAGAATCTTAAGAATAACATCTTTAGGAGAAGCCCATCCTTGCAAGTGACCTGTCAGATGGACACCGATGAGACGTGGCATCTTCAGCTCCCATGGCTGCCCCGTCAGGACATCCACAGCATCGGCACCGCCAACACCAATGGCAGCCATACCCAGTCCACCGGCATTGGGAGTGTGAGAGTCAGTGCCAACCATCATTCCACCAGGGAAAGCATAGTTCTCCAATACCACTTGATGAATGATACCGGCACCAGGTCCCCAGAAGCCGATATGGTATTTCTTTGATACACTGCTCAGGAAGTCATACACTTCTTTGTTTGTCTCACGGGCAGCCGGCAAGTCTTTCTCCACACCTACATCAGCACGAATCAGATGGTCGCAATGCACTGATGAAGGCACAGCTACCTTGTCCTTACCGGCATTCATAAACTGTAGCAAAGCCATCTGTGCGGTAGCATCCTGCATTGCCACACGGTCGGGACGGAAATCAACATAATCCTCACCACGCTTGTAAGACTTAACCTCCTCCTTATTATATATATGCGCATACAACACTTTCTCAGCAAATGTCATAGGACGACCGAGAACCTTGCGTGCCTCTTCCACTTTCTGACCATAGCCAGCGTAGAATGTCTTCAGCATATTTTCATCTAATATCATAATAGCGTTTATTTTAGTTCAACCTTTTTTCCAGACGCTCACGAATGGCACCGATAAAACCGGCGGAGTTCACAGCCGTAGGGGTTACTCCTTCCATCAAGTTCACAAGATCCTTTGTCACGATCCCAGCATTGAGGGTATCAAAACAAGCAGCCTCCAACTCGTCAGCGAATTTGACAAGATCGGCAAGACCGTCGATTTCACCACGTTTACGCAACGCCCCACTCCAAGCGAAGATTGTCGCCATCGGGTTCGTAGATGTCTCCTCGCCTTTCAGATACTTATAATAATGACGTGTAACCGTACCATGAGCAGCCTCATACTCATAATTTCCATCTGGACTGACCAATACTGATGTCATCATAGCGAGAGAACCGAAAGCAGTTGACAGCATATCGCTCATCACATCACCATCGTAGTTCTTACATGCCCATATAAAGCCACCTTTCGATCGTATGACACGGGCAACGGCATCGTCAATCAATGTATAGAAATACTCAATTCCAAGTTTCTCAAACTCAGCCTTGTAGTCTTTGTCATATACCTCCTGGAATATCTCACGGAACTGTGCATCGTATTTCTTAGAGATAGTATCCTTAGTGGCAAACCAAAGGTCTTGCTTTGTATCAATAGCGAATTTGAAACAGGAATGTGCGAAAGAACGTATCGACTTGTCTGTATTATGCATACCTTGGAGGACACCCTCGCCCTTGAATTCATGCACAACAACCTCCTGCCTCTCGCCACTGGCGCCTTCAAAGACCAACTTTGCCACTCCCGGTTCATTAACTCTTATCTCCACACTCTTATATACATCACCATAGGCATGACGGGCTATTGTAATAGGCTTCTCCCAATTCTTAACACATGGATGAATAGAAGATATTGTAATAGGAGCACGGAACACGGTACCGTCAAGGATGCTACGGATGGTGCCGTTCGGGCTTTTCCACATTTTATGCAGCTTATACTCATCCATGCGCTGAGCATTGGGAGTAATAGTGGCACATTTCACCGCGACACCGTATTTCTTCGTAGCCTCAGCAGAGTCGATTGTCACCTGGTCATTAGTCTTGTCACGCTCCGGCAACCCAAGGTCATAATACTCCGTCTTCAAGTCTACAAACGGAAGGATCAGTTCGTCCTTAATCATCTTCCATAGAATACGAGTCATCTCGTCGCCATCCATCTCCACTAATGGAGTTGTCATCATAATTTTTTTCATACTCGAATCTTTTAGGTGCAGCTTATTTTCTGCAAAGTTAATAAATTTTTATCAGTTAGAAACTAAAATCAGGTAATTAATTATCATTATGTTGCACATTTGCCTGAAATACTTCAATTTTGTTGCATATCTATTCACAAAGGCATCAAATGTGTCAGCAGACCGTCACAGCCATCCTCTATCAAATCAAGCGCAAGCTCAAAATCGTCGTCGCCCCCATAATATGGGTCAGGAACAGAAGAATACCCTTTGGATTTGACAAAATAGTCTTTCATGCGTAGCACTTTCTTTCGATATCTTTCCCTATCATCTTCATTCTGTGTGTATGGCATCCGTTCAATAACATCACGATAGTTTTCCTCGTCCATCACAACAATATAATCGAATTTGTCAAAGTCTTCCGAACGGAACTGACTGGCGCGCATTGTCAAATCATAACCACGCCTCGCAGCATGCTTCCGCATACGACGATCTGGCAACTCACCTACATGCCAAGAGCCTATACCAGCAGAGTCAATGAAAAAGTCATCGTCCAACCACCGTTCCTCCACCTTTGCCCTCATGATTCCCTCTGCAGCCGGTGAACGACAAATGTTCCCGAGGCAAATAAACAACAATTTTGTTTTCATAACTATCCATTCATATTTTCCGTATACTTTTGCAAAGATAAGGCAAAAATCCGATTAAGAGAAGAAAATACAAAATTAATTTTGTATTTTGTTTAGACAGGCTCATCGTTTAAAGCATTTCACAGGTCTTTTTACAAAAAAGCAAGGTCTGTCGCCATAGACGGCAGACTCCCGTCTGTGGCGGGAGTCTGATAAAACAATGTATAAAAAGGTCTGTCGCCATAGACGACAGACTCCCGTCTGTGGCGGGAGTCTGATAAAACAATGTATAAAGGTCTGTCGTCAAAAACGACAGACCTTGCTTTTGAGCCTCTTGTCGGATTCGAACCAACGACCCCGAGATTACAAATCACGTGCTCTGGCCAACTGAGCTAAAGAGGCGGGTGGGCAAGCTACTCACATCGCGCCGCTACAACCAACTACCTTTGCTACGTTCCCGTCCTGGAGGATTCATCAGGAGCTGGCCGTGTGAGACTTACCCGTGTTATTTTGGGAATGCAAAGGTAATGTTTTTCTCCCAACAATGAGCTGTTTACAGAAAGAAAAAAGGCGTATTTTAATTATTTTTTACACTTTCGTCTCATTAAAAGCAAAAATTATCTACCACAATGCAACTTTTCTGAATTTATCTTTGTATTTTTGCACTGTTTTTCTGAATAATGTGCCAAATTATCAATAAGCTTATTAAATGACATTTGAGGAATACAGACAATTAAGAGCATATTCATGGTACGATGGTATATACCTTGCTATCCTTTGGATAGCGAGCTTTGCCTGCTTGGGAGGTATTGCCATCTTTCCACCACTTAGCATCATCAGTGTACTCATTGCTCTTTCGACACCATTTTTTGTGGCTTACAGGCTACGGCTCTTCCGGGAAGAAGGGCTGAAAGGAAACATATCCTTCCTTCGCGCATTTGTTTACTGCATCCGAGTTTTCCTGAATGCCGCATTACTGTTTGCCATTGCGCAGTGGGCATACATGCAGTTCATCGACAACGGGCGTTTTGCGAGTTTCATCCAGACGTCTGTAGCATCCCCGGAGATGCAGGAAGCTATGACAAAGGCTGGTTATCCACAAGAGCTATTGCAAGAAGCAGTCAAAGTTTTCCAAAACATTACCCCAATAGAGTTTGCCACAACCTATTTCATTGAAAACTGCATGATAGGAATAGGACTCAGCTTTATCATCGCATTTATAATGAAGAAAGACCGTTCTTCCTATTCAAATGCTCAATTATAACCGTAAGAACAATATTCCAAAAACAACAACAAAATGGATATATCAATAGTAATCCCACTATACAATGAGGAAGAGTCTATCCCTGAGCTTCACGCATGGATAGACCGGGTTATGAAAGAAAACGGATTCACCTATGAGGTGATATTTGTCAACGACGGCTCGACCGACAGTTCCTGGCAAATCATCAAGCAACTCAGCGAGAAAGAAAACAATGTAAGGGGCATAAAATTCCGCCGGAACTACGGCAAAAGTCCTGCCCTATTCTGCGGTTTCAAGGAAGCCCAAGGTAATGTTGTCATCACAATGGATGCCGACTTACAAGACTCGCCAGACGAGATACCAGAACTTTACAGGATGATTACAGAGGACGGCTATGACCTTGTTAGCGGATATAAGCAGAAACGCTATGACCCATTGTCAAAGACGCTTCCGACCAAACTATTCAACGCCACAGCCCGCAAGGTTAGCGGCATCAACAACCTCCACGACTTCAATTGCGGATTGAAAGCGTATAGGAAAGACGTTGTAAAAAACATTGAGGTATATGGAGAAATGCACCGATACATACCATATCTTGCGAAGAATGCCGGTTTCAATAAAATTGGCGAAAAGGTTGTACATCATCAGGCACGTAAATACGGTACTTCGAAGTTCATGGGGTTAAACAGGTTTGTAAATGGTTATCTCGACCTGTTGACATTATGGTTCCTAAGTACATTTGGCAAGAAGCCGATGCATGTATTCGGATTCATGGGGTCAATAGTATTCTTCATCGGATTTATTGCAGTCATAGCAATTGGCGTAAACAAGGTTATTGATCTGTCAAACGGTATTTACCACAATCTTATCACGGACTCTCCATGGTTCTACATCGCCCTGACTACAATGATGATTGGAACTCAACTTTTCCTCGCTGGTTTCATTGGTGACTTGGTTAGCCGCTCTTCCAGCCAGAGAAATGATTACCAAATAGAAGAAACTATTTAACAAACACGTATGAACAGAAGAGTATCAAAGAGTTACGACAACAATATAAGAAAGGCAAAGAGGAGAGGTTTGTATATCTTACCACTTTCTTTTATAGCCTTTGTCGTCATGACATTTTATCTTTCAGCCTGCACATCTCTCGACTGTCCGCTAAACAACAAAGTAAGCATAAAATGTTGCATGAAAGGTGAAGTAGACACCTTAAACGACACCTTAACCGTAAGAGCACTTCGCGCAGATGGCAGTGACACCATACTCTTCAATAGAGGGACCTACACAACATACCTGACATTTCCGCCAAGCTATAGTAACAAAGAGGACGTTCTCGCATTCGATGTTACCGATACCACTGGGACGGTGTCAGACACTATTCGTATAACAAAGAGCAACCATCCACATTTCGAATCAGTTGACTGCGGACCAACCTTTTTCCACGACATTATTGGCATCTACCACACACACCATGCCATCGACTCAATAGTAATCAACTATCCCCACGTAGACAATGACACGACTAACGAACATCTGTATATATATTACCATCCTAACCGTTAGTTTACTCTCACTAACGCCATTAGACGCACACGCACAGTCAAAGAAAAGAATTAAAATCGAGACGACAGACTCTGTACCATTCTTCAACGGACTGTCAGCAAGCGTCGACCTTGTTGGCATAGTACAAAAAGCAGTCAGTGACTATGGACAATATGAAGCGGCATTGCGCGTAAACCTCCGCGACCGTTATTTCCCAATTGTTGAAATCGGTAAAGGCATAGCCCTTCATGATTATGACCCCGTAACAGGAATCAAGTATGAGACAAGTGCCTTGTATGGCAAGATTGGTCTTGACTTCAACGTCATGCGCAACAAGCACGACATCTACCGCCTGTACATAGGTGGGCGCTATGCCTATACATCATTCGACTACGACCTTGTCGGTCCTGACATAAAAGACCCGGTATGGGGAGGGGAGGCTCACTGGGGAGGCTCCAAATCACCATGTAAATACCATTGGGCAGAAGCTGTAGTCGGTGTTGACGCAAAAATCTATGGTCCGTTTCATCTGGGATGGAGTGTCCGCTACAAGGCACGTGTCTCTCACAAGGATGGAGAGATAGGAAAACCTTGGTATGTTCCAGGATATGGAATATCAGGCACTTCACAACTGGGTGTTACTTTTAATGCAATATTTGAAATCTAAGGTAAGTCATGGACGACAAGAGAAAGAAAAGACTGACGTGGCAACTGCCATTCCTCGCGCTACTCATTATAGGTAGTATTCTCATCATCCGACAGCAGCAAGCCATGCCGTACCATCACGATACGGGATTAGTTTTTGGCACTATGTATAACATCACGTACCAACATGACAAAAATCTGAAGGAAGAGATTGAGAAAGAGTTACACAAAGTAGACAGCGCCTTGTCTATGTTTAATGAGGAGTCTGTAATATCACACGTAAACCGCAATGAGGACTACCACGTAAATGACATGTTTGCTGAGGTATTCAGACTTGCTGAGAAGATCTCTGAAGACACCCAAGGGGCTTTCGACATCACCGTGGCACCATTAGTCAACGCATGGGGATTCGGCTTCAAGAATGGCACAATGCCCACACACCATGCGATAGACAGTTTGCGAGGCATTGTTGGCTATAAAAAAATAAAACTCAACTCAAAAACAATGACCGTTGAGAAAGAAGACCCTCGCATGATGCTCGATTGCAGTGCTATTGCCAAGGGGTATGGATGCGATGTTGTAGCTCGCTATCTTCGGTCACAAGACATCAAGAACTTCATGATAGAAATAGGCGGAGAGGTTATCACTTGCGGTAACAATCCCAAACGCCTGCCATGGAGAATAGCCGTAACGAAACCCGTCAACGACTCACTTAACATGAGTAATGAAGTGCAGACTGTACTTAATATCACAGACAAGGCAATGGCGACAAGTGGAAACTATCGCAGGTTTTACTATAAGAACGGAAAGAAGTATGCCCATACCATAGACCCCAAGACGGGTTCCCCCGTACAACACGACCTTCTTTCCGCTACGGTATTGGCAAACGACTGTGCCACTGCAGATGCATACGCCACAGCATTTATGGTTATGGGAAAAGAAAAAGCAAAAAAAGTACTTGACCGCCATCCTGAGCTACTTGCATATATGATATACAGCGACAGCAAGGGAATGATGGAGGTATGGTACTCACCTAATATGGAAAAGAAAATCCATAACCAATAATGCCCGGATTCCAACTACATGACAAGCTACTGGACCTGCCTTTGTTCCAAGGAATGAGCAATGCGGACCTTTCTGTCATCATCGGACAGACAAAGTTCGGTTTCCACAAATTCCAGGGCGGGAAAACAGTAATAAAGGAATACGACGCATGCGACACACTCTTTTTTTTGATGAAAGGGAGCCTCACTGTCGAGACATATGCTGACGATCACGGCTATCGCCTTATAGAAGAAGTTCATGCCCCTGCAGTCTTACAGCCAGAGCTGATGTTTGGCCTTCACCAATACCACAACCGTACATATTCAGCACGGACTGAATGTCAGTTCATCACATTAGACAAGAACGAGGTGATGCGACTACTTGATGAGTTCATAATTTTCCGTCTCAACTTCCTGAACATCCTGTCTACACAATGCCAGAAGCTAAGCCGACGATTGTGGCGCACTCCACCTGCCTCACTCTCATTACGCATCGCAGAGTTCATACGGTCACGGTGTCTGCTTCCTACTGGAGGGAAGACACTGTACATCAAGATGACAAGACTGGCAGACGAACTCAATGACAGCCGTTTAGACATCTCCCGAGCGCTGAATACCATGCAGTCATCCAACCTGCTGGAACTCCACAGAGGTAGAGTCCATATACCTGCACTGGAACATCTTCCACGGTAGGAATTGGGTAAAAACGAGTTAGATTATATTATTTTAAATGTGTAAATGCGTGATTGTTGGAAATTTGTAGTACCTTTGCAAGGTTATATTGACTACATGTTATGAGAAAGAACCCTTTTTTCGAGCCATACAACACACCTCACGACACTGTTCCTTTCGACCGTATCACGCTTGCCGATTACGAAGAAGCGATGCTGGAAGGCATACGTCGTGAGAATGAGCAGATAGATAAGCTGGTTAACGATTCCGCCGAGCCCACCTTCGAGAATACTATCATACGCGAGGATGAGGTTGAGGGTAGGTCTCACTATTATGACCTGCTGGGCAGAGTGGAGAATGTGTTTTTCAACATGCTAAGTGCTGAAACGAATGATGAGATGGACGCCCTGGCACAGAAGATGAGTCCGATACTCACAAAACACTCCAACGACATCAGCCTCAACCCAAGACTCTTCGAGAGAGTCAAAAAGGTATATAACAGTTTCCACCCCACCGCACAGGGAGTTACGCCACCACGCAAGCTTACACAGGAAGAAGACATGTTGTTGCAGAATGCCTATGATGGTTTTGTCCGTAGTGGCGCGTTGCTCGATGAGGAGGGGAAAGACAAACTCCGCACTTTGACTGAGGAGGCAAGTATGCTGTCCTTACAATTCTCTCAAAACCTATTGAAAGAGAACAAAGCTTTCATTTTGCATCTCACCGACGAAGAGCAGCTTGACGGAATACCGGAAACCATTCGACAGGCTGCCGCTGAGACTGCAAAAGAGCTTGGAAAGGATGGCTGGGTTATCACGCTCGACGCACCGAGCTATGGTCCTTTCATGTCATATTCCACTCAAAGAGAGCTCCGCGAGCAGTTGTATATGGCGCGGAATACAGTGTGCATTAAGGATAACGATGAGAACAACATCGACATCTGCAAGCGTCTTATCAACATACGACGAGAGATCGCTCAACTGTTAGGTTACGAGACATACGCAGACTATGTCATGAAATATCGCATGGCAACAAGTGTAAGTAAGGTTTACGAATTACTTGACAACCTCATCGACGCATATAAGCCAACAGCAGAGAAGGAAATGGATGACTTAAAGTCCTTTGCCAGAAAGATAGAAGGTGAAGACTTTAAGATGAAGCCATGGGATATAGCATATTACTCCCAACAACTGAAGCTAAGTAAATATAATCTTGATCCTGAGATGCTACGTCCTTATTTGGAACTGGGACGTGTCATACAAGGAGTGTTCGGATTGGCAACCAAGCTCTATGGCATCACCTTCAAGGAGAACAAAGACATTCCCACTTATCATCCTGACGTAAAACCATACGAGGTATATGACAAAGACGGTTCATATCTTGCGGTTTTGTATGTGGACTTCCACCCCAGGAAAGGCAAACGTGATGGTGCGTGGATGACTGAATACCAAGGGCAATACATCAAGAAAGACGGTACCAACATACGACCTCATGCCAGTCTGGTGATGAATTTCACAAAACCATCTGAAGACAAGCCGGCTTTACTTCGCCTCAGCGAAGTGGAGACATTCCTTCATGAGTTCGGACATGCCCTGCATGGCATCTTCGCCAACAGTCGCTTCGAGAGTCTAAGCGGTACTAACGTATGGTGGGACTTCGTTGAGCTACCGTCACAATTCATGGAAAATTACGCCGTAGAGAAAGATTTCTTACGAACATTCGCCTTTCATTACGAAAGTGGCGCCCCTATTCCTGACGAGCTTATTGAACGCATAATAAAAAGCCGTAACTTCAATGCTGCCACGGCATGCCTGCGACAAGTGTCATTCGGCTTACTCGACATGGCATATTACACACAAAAGGAAGATTTCAACGAAGACATTCTTACTTTCGAGAAAAAAGCATGGGAGAAAGCTATTATAGGCAGACAATTGCCAGATACATGCATGACAGTACAGTTCTCACATATCATGGCAGGCGGATATGCAGCAGGATACTATAGTTACAAATGGGCAGAGGTGCTCGACGCCGATGCATTCAGTGTGTTTAAGAAAGAAGGGATATTCAATCCCACCACAGCACAACGGTTTAGAGATTGCATCCTTTCACGCGGTGGCACTGAGCATCCCATGACTTTATATAAGAGATTCAAAGGAAGTGAGCCAACCATCGATGCCCTTTTGGAGCGCAATGGCATTAAGAAGCAATAACAATTATGGCAGACAAACAAAGAAACCTCGACCTCCGCTATCTACGCATGGCACGAATATGGGCAGAGAACTCCTATTGCCAACGCAGGCAAGTAGGTGCGCTTGTGGTTAAAGACAAGATGATTATCAGCGACGGATATAACGGTACTCCCTGCGGTTTTGAAAACATATGCGAGGATGAAAACAATGTGACAAAACCTTATGTGCTGCACGCCGAAGCCAACGCCATCACCAAACTGGCACGGAGTTCCAACAACTCTGACGGCTCCACGCTCTACGTCACAGCGTCACCCTGTATTGAATGCGCAAAACTAATCATTCAGGCGGGCATCAGCCGTGTGGTCTATGGAGAGAAATATCGATTGGAGGACGGTATCAACCTCCTGCGCAGAGCAGGTATTGAGGTAATATACCTGAATCCTGATACTACACAAGAACAAATATAACCCCTACAGTAACACAATGAACCAACAAAACAAGAATCGTTTCATGCCCTTACTGATGGCTTTATCTGCCATTATCGGCATCGTCATCGGCACCTTCTATGCGAACCATTTCTCTGGCAACAGACTGAACATTATAAACAGTGGCAGCAACCGTTTGAACAATCTGCTCCATATTGTTGATGACCAGTATGTTGACACCGTTAATATCGATGCCTTGGTGGAGAAAGCCATACCACAGATACTTACAGAATTGGATCCGCATTCTGTATACATATCCGCAAAGGATGTACAGATTGCCACAGATGACTTAAAAGGCTCCTTTTCCGGTGTAGGTATTGAGTTCACCATCAGGAAAGACACTCTCCACATTCAAAATGTGATAAAAGACGGTCCGGCAGAGAAAGCCGGGCTTCTCGCTGGCGACAAGATTGTAAATGTCGACGACAAGCCTTTTGTCGGCAAAGAGGTGACAAATGAGGAAGCCATGCACCGTCTCAAAGGTCCAAAGGGAACCCAGGTTAAGATTGGAGTCGTGCGATATGGTGAGAAAAAAATAAAATATTTCACCGTCACACGTGATGATATTATGACAAAGAGCATAACAGCCACATATATGCTCGACGATTCCACTGGCTATATTCGCATAAAAAACTTCGGAGAGAAGACGTATGCTGAGATGCTCGCATCACTTGCCCTCTTGTCGGCTGAAGGATTCAGTAATTTAGTTATTGACCTGCGAGATAATACCGGCGGCTACCTTGACAAAGCTGTACAGATGGCTAATGAATTTCTTCCGAAAAACAGACTGATCGTGTACACCGAGGGAAGAAAGTCACCAAGAACGGACTATAAGAGTGACGGGCGCGGAAGCTACCAACAGATTCCACTTGTAGTACTTATCAACGAAGGCTCCGCATCAGCATCGGAGATTTTTGCTGGCGCCATACAAGACAATGACAGAGGAACTGTCATTGGACGTCGTTCTTTCGGTAAAGGACTTGTTCAGCAACAGATAGGATTCCCTGACGGCAGCATGGTACGACTGACCATCGCCCGTTACTATACCCCATCAGGCAGATGTATACAAAAGCCATACACACCAGGTAGCGATGCTGCCTATGAGCAAGACCTGGTAAGCCGTTATCAACATGGAGAGTTCTTTTCACAGGATAGTATAAAACATACCGGACCTGCCTACCATACCAGACTTGGCAGAGAGGTCTTTGGCGGCGGTGGTATCACACCAGACATATTCATTCCTGAGGATACGACCAATATAACATCATATTACAAGGAGGCAGTTATGAGCGGACTTATACTACAGTTCGCATATAATTACACTGATGACAATCGTCAAAAGCTAAAGACGTTTAATGAGATGCCACAATTGGCAAAATATCTCCAGCGTCAGAACCTGGTGGAAAAATTTGCTGTCTTTGCAGAACAGAACGGTTTGAAACGAAGGAATTTGATGATTAACAAGTCGTATAATCTTTTGGATAAATTCATCAACAGCCGTATTATCTACAATATGCTTGACGAACAGGCGTGGACAGAATTTGTAAACCAGAATGATGAGACCATCAAATCGGCATTGGAGGTGTTCCGCAAAGGAGAGGCTTTCCCACAGAAAAAAGATGACAAAAACGACAAAGCAAACAAAAAAGTCGCACTAAAGAGTAAGGCAATAAACTTCCAACGTATCTCGGGTATTCCAACAAATTATGCTTAAGTCAGAATTACGACAACACATAAGGATGCTAAAGCGACAGTTCTCACAAGAAAAATTGCGTGAGCTGTCGCTACCAATTATTCAACGCCTAATGGTAAACCCGAATGTGGCGGCAGCCAATACCATCCTTATGTACTACTCCCTGGATGACGAGGTATGCACCCATGACGCTATAGATTCTTTTGTGCAAAAAGGGAAGACTGTGTTGCTGCCCACTTGCATCAATGAAAACGACATGGAGTTACGGTGTTACACTGGAGTATCAGACTTGCAAGGCGGATTTTTTAATATTATGGAACCCATAGGTGAGATTTTTTCCGACTATAAGAATATTGATGTCGCTGTCATACCGGGCATGAGCTTTGACGGAAGGGGTAACCGACTGGGAAGAGGTAAAGGTTATTATGACCGTTTTCTTTTGAAAATACCCCAGGCTTACAAGATTGGAATCTGTTTTGACTTTCAGAAACTCCCTGGCATTCCAACAGAGTCAACAGACATTCGTATGGATATTGTCATTTAAACATCCATCAGCTTACTGTAAAAGACCATTGTTTTTTTTATTTTATTTATTAACAGCTACTTCCACATAACAAAGTTCTAAAAAAACTTTTTTATGCCAGAAAAAAAACGTATCTTTGCACTGTTTTAAGGCAACTATTACGATTCTGCGGGTAAGCATTTCTTTTTAGCATGAACCAAATACTTACTCTACAGCGGTTTTTGCGATAAATGCCATGATGGAAATCTTTTTTACACCTGTCAACAGACAGGAGGATTTGTCATGCCTTTATCGCTCCGCAGAATCTATAACTGAAAAAACAATGCGATAGGAGAATTTTATGTCTGTATTATTTTTCTTATTCTGGAAAATATGAAACTAAGATGAAAGCATTAATATTAAACAGTGGGCTCGGTCACAGAATGGGTGTAATCACCAAAGAACACCCGAAATGTATGACCGAGATCTCTTACAAAAACACGATACTTAGTCGCCAGTTGCGGCAGCTCGTGTCATTCGGTATTGAGGAAGTGGTGATAACCACAGGTTACTATGATCAGGTTTTAGTGAATTATTGCAATAGATTGCATTTACCGTTGAAGTTCACATTTGTCAACAACCCTGTATACGACACCACAAACTACATTTACAGTATTTATTGTGCCAGGGAATTTCTCAAGGACGATGACATCATACTGATGCATGGCGACTTGGTATTCGAGAACCTTGTCATGGAGGCAGTCATTGAAAGTCCAGCCAGTTGTATGGCAGTCAGTAGTACTCAACCTCTTCCCGAAAAAGATTTCAAGGCGGTAATCAAAGATGTAAGGATAGATAAGGTTGGTATAGAGTTCTTTGATGATGCAATGGCTGCACAGCCTTTGTATAAGATACTAAAGGATGACTGGCTGGTATGGTTGGAGAATATCGAGCGTTTCTGTGAGAACGGCAACCGCAGGTGCTATGCCGAGAACGCCTTCAATGAAGTATCTGGCAGTTGCAAGCTATACCCCGTCGACGTAAAGGACATGCTATGTGCGGAGATTGACACCCCTGAAGACCTGGAAGCAGTAACAAAGAGGCTGGCAGAGGTTAATGAGCGTACGATATACATGTGTTTCTCCACTGAGTACATCCACTCAGGGCATATTGCGATCATCAACAAGGCACGCCGCCTTGGTCGTCTGATTATTGGCATCCTTTCAGACGAGGCAGTGGCAAGTTTCAAGCGCTATCCCCTTATTCCTTACCAAGAGCGGAAAGCACTTTTCGAGAACCTCTCTGGAGTCGAGCGTGTTGTTGAGCAGAAAAGCCTGTCTTACGCTGACAATCTTCGTTTGCTTAAGCCCGACTATGTCGTCCACGGCAACGATTGGTGTGAGGGCTTTCAGAAGCCTATCCGTCAGGAAGTCTGTGAGGTATTGGCAGAATATGGTGGGAAACTTGTAGAATATCCTTATAGTAATAATCCTATGTACAAGGAGCTGGATGCCAGCCACCGGGCAGAAGCCTCCATGCCTGATGTACGCCGCAGCCGCCTTCGTAAACTTATTAACATGAAGGGATTGGTTACTGCTATGGAAGCTCACAGCGGCATCACCGGTTTGATTGTGGAGAACACGAAGGTTTTGCAGGAAGGCAAGACCTATCAGTTCGATGCCATGTGGGTTTCATCACTTTGCGACTCCACGGCTAAAGGCAAGCCAGATATAGAGCTTGTTGATATGACTTCACGTTTCCGTACCATTGACGACATCATGGAGGTTACGACCAAGCCCATCATTTTTGACGGCGACACCGGTGGACTCACGGAACATTTCGTTTATACCGTCCGCTCACTTGAGCGCATGGGAGTATCGATGGTAATCATCGAGGACAAAACCGGTTTGAAGAAGAACTCTCTCTTTGGTACAGAGGTGAAACAGACACAGGCGTCCATACCTGATTTCTGTGAGAAGATACGCGCAGGTAAGAAAGCCCAGAAGACTAAGGAATTCATGATTTGTGCCCGTATAGAGAGCCTTATTCTTGAGCGGGGGATGGACGATGCCCTGGAACGTGCCTTCGCTTTCTCGGAGGCAGGTGCTGATGCTATCATGATTCACTCGCGCAAAAAGGATCCGTCAGAGATCTTTGAATTCGTGGAAAAGTTCCGTTCCAAGAACGCCTCCATTCCGATAGTAGTTGTACCCACCTCCTTTAACACCGTAACCGAACAGGAATTCAAAGATCGTGGTGTGAATGTTGTCATCTACGCTAATCAGCTCACCCGTACTGGCTTCCCCGCCATGCAGGATGCCGCACGTACCATTCTTGAGAACCATCGTGCCAAGGAGTGCGATGACAATTGCATGTCTATCAAAGAGATTATCACGCTCATACCAGAACAATAAACAATACAAAATATAAATATATACTAATTATAGAAATCAACTAATATGGTTTCACCCAAGTTTTTTTACGACACATTAGCGTCCTTCGGTATCAACTTCTATGCCGGAGTACCCGATTCCCTTTTAAAGAACCTTTGTGCCTATATCACCGACCATGCCGACGCGAGCCACAATATCATTGCAGCCAACGAGGGCGGTGCCATGGGACTGGCTGCCGGTCATTACTTGGCAACAGGTCGAATACCGGTAGTCTACATGCAGAACTCCGGCGAGGGCAACATCATTAACCCGCTGGCATCGCTGACAGACAAGGAAGTCTATAACATACCGGTTCTTCTGGTCATAGGCTGGCGTGGCAAGCCCGGAGTACATGATGAACCCCAACACGTCAAACAAGGAAAGGTAACAACCGACCTCCTGAATGTCATGGGTATTGACTATACCGTATTAAGTAAAGACGAGGACAAGGCTGCTGTTCAGATTCAGAAGGCAGTAGACTATATGCAACGCACCAAAGAGTGCTATGCTTTAGTCATCGAGAAGGATACGTTTGATGCCAACACACGACAAAACGTAGAGAAGAACGAATTGACGCTCTCCAGGGAAGAAGCTATACAGACCGTAGCAGCCGCATTGGAAGAAAAGGACGTAATAGTCTCCACCACCGGTATGATCTCACGTGAGCTCTTCGAGTATCGCACAGCAATGAGTCAAAGCCATGAGCGTGACTTCCTTACTGTCGGCTCCATGGGACATGCCAGCCAGATAGCCCTCGGCATCGCATTAGAGAAGACAGACCGTCGCGTCTGGTGCTTTGACGGTGACGGAGCGAGCATCATGCACATGGGTAACATGGCGATTGTTGCATCCAAGGGTCCGAAGAACTATATCCACGTAGTCTTCAATAACGGTGCTCATGACTCCGTGGGAGGTCAGACGACGGTAGGACTTGCCATCGACCTGCCTGCTGTTGCTAAAGCTATTGGGTATAAAACAGCCATTAGCGTAGATAATAAGGATGCTTTAGAAAAAGCATTGGCCTCTATAACCAATAATCTCTCACCTATAACCCAATCTCCAATATTGTTGGAGGTTCGTGTAAAGAAGGGCAACCGCAAAGACCTCGGTCGTCCGACAACGACACCGATACAAAACAAAGAGGCTTTAATGAGATTCCTTAAAGACTAACGTCTGTATAACCATCTCAGCACATATTCAAGATGCAAACGATATATAAAGGGATCTCATACTTACAAAAGGCTTTGGAAGGTTCGAAGAAAGCATTGTTAGTAGTCGACAGTTCTTTCCCTTTTTTAAGCATAAAGGAGAATATTGAGGCTATGGGTATTCAATATGTCACATTCGACAAATTCACTCCTAATCCATTATATGAGGATGTCTGTAAAGGTGTTGATGTTCTCAACAAAGAGAATTGCGACACTATTATTGCTGTTGGTGGAGGTAGTGCCATGGATGTAGCAAAGTGTATCAAGCTGTACTGCAAAATGCCAAAGGACAAACTTTATCTCGAGCAAGAATACGAGGACACTGGCGTCAAACTAATTGCTATTCCTACTACTGCTGGTACAGGAAGTGAGAGTACCCGCTATGCTGTTATCTACTATGACAACAAGAAACAGAGTGTCACACACGATAGCATCATTCCAGATGTTGCCATTTTAGAGCCAAAGGTATTGAAGACCTTACCGTTATACCAGAAGAAGTGTACAATGATGGATGCACTATGCCAGGGCATAGAGTCATGGTGGTCGGTGAATTCCACAGATGAGAGCAAAACATACTCAAAGAAAGCCGTTGAGACTATTATGAGATGGTGGCGTGAATACATCTTTGAGAACACAGATGATTCCCAAAAGCATATTATGGAGGCAGCCAACTATGCCGGTCGTGCCATCTGCATCACACAGACCACGGCTCCCCACGCTTTCAGCTATAAGATGACTTCCATCTACAGTTTACCCCATGGTCATGCTGTTGCCATTAGTCTCCCGGAGATCTGGCAATACATGCTTGACAATACAAATAAATGTATTGACCGACGTGGCAAAGTATACTTAGAGCATATTTTCCAGGAGATAGCAACTACGATGGGAACACGAAACTCTGCTGAGGCTATTTCCTGCTTTAGAGACATGCTGAAAGAGATGTCACTCTCCTACCCCACATCCGAAGACCGAAAAGCTGAATTAAACATTCTGGCTACGTCAGTCAACCCAATACGTTTAAGGAACAATCCCGTGGGATTAGATACAGATACCATCCTTTCGATATACGATTCCATTCTGATATAGAGAAGCATCAAAATCCACAAATCATGACGG
>FLNX01004394.1_pt1 | contig 32674 bp, 22 predicted proteins | sample 1140341 | NCBI WGS metagenome assembly FLNX01 (sample SAMEA3878208, study PRJEB12797) | bioreactor metagenome | biome: Moose rumen | place: Sweden | collected 2011-10 | reverse complement strand
TTGTATCGCACACAAGTTTAAATAATGTTAAATATAAATGGCTTTCTGTCAAAATATTTGTTAGTCATTTTAGTTTTATCTACATTTGTAATCTATTTGGCGATAATTCGCGGACAAAGCAACTACTAATTAAAGAATTTTAGTATCTAACCTGATAGAAAATGAACTTTAGAGTGAAAGCGCTGATGCTTGTTGTACTATTGTGTACGGCAGGTAGCATTGAGAAGGCATCCGCCCAGCAGGTGGCGTTGAAGAACAATCTTCTGTATGATGCGACGACAACCCCAAACTTAGGTGTGGAAGTGGGAGTAGGTAAGAAACACTCCATGCAGTTGTTCTATGGACTGAACCCCTGGAAGTTTAATACTGACAATGGGAAGAAGTATTTCAAGCATTGGCTGCTGATGCCAGAGTACCGTTATTGGTTCTGTCATCGCTTCCAAGGTTCCTTCGTGGGTGTTCACGGTTTAGGCGGTGAGTTCGACGCGGCAAATGTGAAACTGCCTTTCGGCATGTACAAAGGTTTGCGTGACCATCGTTACGAGGGTTGGTACATCGGAGGCGGTGTTAGTTATGGATATCAGTGGGTGCTTTCCCGTCACTGGAACTTCGAGGCTTCCGCAGGCTTTGGCATCGTCTATGCCAAGTACAAGGGCTACGAGTGTGGCGAGTGCGGCAGGCAGATGAGCGACGGCGACAAGACTTATATCGGTCCGACGAAGGCCGTGCTTTCGTTCCTCTATTTATTCTAACTATAGTCCCTATAGTCCCTATATTAATAAAGAAAAAAACTATCAAAAGATGAAACGCAATATATTTCTCAGCATCGCCCTGTTAGTCTCCTGCCTCGTCATGGCGCAGGGTCCTATCAGGCTGACTGGCAAGAAAGCAAATCAGGGCACCCAGATTGCCGTGGATAATTATCAGGTGTCAATGGTTAACAATAAGACGGTGGTCACGATGGACATGATCCTCGACTCCCTGAAGGTGAAGTCGGCACGCTATCGTGCCTTCACCCCCGTACTCCGCACGAGGGACGGTCGTCAGAAGCAGCGCCTGAAGTCGCTGTTGGTGACAGGTCGTGTACAGGACATCATCTTCGAGCGTGACGGTATCGATCCTCTTTATGTCGACAACTATCAGTCGGTGCGCCGTGAGAAGAACGAGCCCCAGCGTGTCAGTTATACGGATGTGGTAGACCTGGCTCCCTGGCATCATGGTGCCGAGGTGTGGTTAGAGTGTGACCTCTGTGGCTGTGGCGACACCCTGAAGTCGGAGCAGGCATTCTTAGGTCCGTTGTTCCCAGAGACAGCAGCCATCGACATCAAGCCGAACTACCATTATGTGGACATGGTTCCGCATCCCGGTAAGAAGATACGCAACCTGCATGGCACCGCTTTCATCAACTTCGTCGTAGACCGCTGGGAGATGAAGCCCGACTACATGGACAACCGTCGTGAGTTGCGTAAGATTACGGATACGCTTGATGTCATGAATAGCGATCAGAACATTTCTATCCATCAGATCAAGATTCATGGATGGGCGTCGCCGGAGAGTCCTTACAAACATAACGAGATGCTTGCCACTAACCGTGCCAAGTCACTCACCGACTATGTGCGTAAGACCTACAACCTGCCGGCAAGTGTCTTTGCGAAGCCAGAGGCAACCCCGGAGAACTGGATTGGACTGCGTGAGGCTGTCGACAAGATGTCACTTGTCACGCTGCCGCATCGTGCCGAGATCCTGAAGATTATCGACGACAACAGCATCAAGCCCGACCCGAAGGAGAAGAAGATCAAGCGTCTCTATCCGAAGGAGTATCAGTATTTGCTGAAGAACGTCTATCCGCACCTGCGCCGTTCCGACTACGAGATCACCTTCGAGTTCAAGGAGTTCACCTTGGAGGAGGCATTGGAGATCTATAAGACCAAGCCTTACCAACTCTCCTTGCGTGAGTTGTGGGATGTCGCCCAGACCTATACGCCAGGTACTGCGGAATATAATAAGGTGATGCAGACCGCTCTTAATATCTATCCCGATAGTGTGGAGGCTGCTGTCAACCTTGCCAATGTCGCCCTGCGCCAGAACGACACCCTGAAGGCAGAGACCCTGTTAGAGCATGCCGGTGACGGTGTTGAGGCAGAGAATGCCCGTGCCATCCTCTACATGCAGCAGAAGCGTTATGCCGAGGCAGAGGAGGCTCTCCGCCGTGCAGAGGCAAAGGGCATGGACATCAGTGATAATCTGCGTATCCTCCAGAACTTGAAGAAATAAGTGAAATATAACATAATACAAACAATTAATTCTATTAATTATGAAGAAACTTAGTTTTTTAATGCTTGCGGTAGCAGGAATGCTATTCGCTGCCTGCTCGTCTGACAAGGATGCGGCAGAGGGAACTCAGAATCCTGGCGACCAAGTGATTTCAGAGGGATATGTTGCTCTGAACATCCATTTGCCATCTACACCTACCCTACGTGCTTTGAATGACCAGTACAATGACGGTATTGCTGACGAGTACAAAGTAACAGATGCCTGTCTGTTCCTTTATCAGAAAGCATCTGAAGATGACGAGGGTGATGCAACATTGGTTAGTGCCCAGCCTCTGACTTATGGAACCTTGAATAATACTTTGGATGACGATAATGTTACCACAGACTTCCCTGCTTGGGCAAAGATTCTTGGAACTATAGAGCCTACAAAGGAGTTGTTTGCACTTGTGTGTGTGAACTACAAAGATGTTATCACTATCGCTAATGGTAAGCCGACTGTTGCCGGAACGACCCTTGACAAAGACGGTGGCAGTACATTTGCACAATTGTTGTCTGTGGCTACTGATAACGGTATGATTGGTTCATCTAAGGATTACTTCTTTATGGCGAATACTGTTGCTTCAACAGCAAAGGGCGGTGCGGCAACTACCGCTCCGACAAAGAAAGACCTTGTAACTCTCGCAGAATTAGACGCTACCAAGATTTACTCTACAGAGGAGGCTGCTAAGGCAAATGCCGCTGGTGATGTCTATGTAGAGCGTGCTGTGGCTAAGGCAACTATGAAATATGCTTCGACCTTAAAGGTTGCTGATGCTCTTGAAATCGGAAGCATCGAGTGGGCAATCAACAATACCGAGCCAACATCTTACGTTGTTCGTAATATGGGTGATTTAGCAACTGACTACATGAAGTATAGTTCTGAAGGTTTTTCAACAGCAGAGTATCGTATGGTTGGTAATACGAAATTTGCTGCCGCTGAACTTTATAGAACATACTGGTGTGTTGACCCACAGTATGCTGCTGATGCAACACTGACACTTGGAGCCTCTTCTTATGTAGCCGCAGCAAAGGACGCTGCAACTCCAACTCCTCTCTATTGTCATGAGAATACCTTCAATGTGGAACATCAGAATTATAAGAATACTACCCGTGCCGTTGTCAAGGTGACATTGGAAGAAACAAGTAATTTCTGGGCTGTGAATGACGCAACAACGAAATATGCCTCTGCTGACGCTGCAAAGGCTGCTGACGGTAGTTTCCAGACGGCAGTGCTGAACGATGCTCGCATCAAACAGTTCTTTAAGGACAAGTTGAAAGCCGGTCATTCTTTCACTGCTACTGCTGCTGACTTCACACTTACGTATAGTGAGCCTGCTGCAGGTGATGCCGGTTATGTAACATTGACAGGAATCACCCTGAACACTTCTAGTACTACCTTATCAGCAGCATGTCCTGCAGACCTGAACTTCGCTGATGCTGATGCAGCCAAGACCGCTTTCGATGCTCTGACAACACTTGCTACTATTATTTCAGATATCAATGCTGATGTGAAGGTGAAGAAGTTTGTCGGTGGTAATATGTGGTACACTGCCCGTTTCGAGCACTTTGCAAACACAGCATACGAGAAGAGTCTGACAACATACGCTGAAACGACCGCTAAAAGTCAGGGTGACCTTGCACCTTGGAACTGTTGGGAGCCAACAAGTAAGAAGCCTGCTGCAGGATCTACCGCAAATTCATATCCTGCCGGAACTACAAAGACTGCAGAAGAGAACTACTTAGGTCGTTATGGTATGGTACGTAACAACTGGTATGATGTACAGATTGATAAGATTGACGGTTTCGGAGAGCCTGTTGATCCAAGTCTGACAGTTGATAATCCTGATACTCCTGACGATAACCCCGAGTCGTACATCTCTGTTAAGATTTATGTGCTCTCTTGGGCTAAGCGTACCCAGAGTTGGAGTTTCTAATATGTAATTAAGAAAAAGAACTAAGAAAATATTTGCGACAATGAACGTTCGACACATCATAGAGAAGAGTTTACAAATGCTTGTAGTTGCAGCAATGCTTACTGGCTGCGACATGATGAAAGAAGACAGAGACGACTGTCCGACAGGTCTCTACGTCAACTTCGTTTACGACTACAACATACAGCGTGCTGACATGTTCAAGGATCATGTGGGCTCCGTAACGCTTTATGTCTTTGATGAGTCGGACAAACTCGTTGCGCAGCGGACGGTGAACGGGAGCGAACTCTCCGTGTATGGATATAATATCCATTTCACGGAACAGGAGTTGGCTCCCGGGCACCAGTACCGTCTCTCTGCTATCGCTTTGCAGAAAGACTGGGATGCCGCCCTCAGCACGGATGGCGCCAAGTATCGTCATACCGCAATGAATATCGGTGACAACCGTCAGAACATCGGAGTGAGTCTTGACCGTACACCGTCGGCTAATCCGAAATATTTCAACGTATCAGCGGACGCTCCGCTCGACACGTTATGGCACACACAGCAGGTGATGACTGCCGTTGCGGAAAATCAGCCTACTGCTACCAAGTATCATGAGAATGCTAATGGCTCGGCAACAACGAATGCCATTCAGACCGTACAACTTGTGAAGGATGTTCCTACATACGCTACCGTTAGCCTGATCCGTGACACCAACCATCTGAATATCTCTCTTCGTGAACTTGATGACCCGGAGAATGTCAATGCTAACGACTATGAGGTGTTCATCCTTGATGCCAATGGTGATGTGGACTACCAGAACACGGTAGTGACACCCACCGACTCACTCGTTTACCGTCCATACGCTTCTTGGACTGCAACTTTTGACGCAGGAGGGACAACAGGGGTGGAGCGTTCCGCTCATTACGACCTGATGTTCAACCGACTGATGTACAACACCACGCCCGACAAGAACGCCGTGTTGTGCATCCGCAAGAAGTCCGACGGCAAGGAGGTTGCGGTAGTCAACCTGCCCTATATCCTCTGTGAGGGACGTATGGCTTACGAGATCAACAACTACCAACCACAGGAATATCTCGACCGTGAGTACGACTACCGTTTGGAGTTCTTCCTTCGTGGTGACCGCTGGGAGTATATCAGTATATGTATCGATGTGCTCTCATGGGCAAAACGCATACAGTATGTAGAATTCAATTAATACCATATATATTATTTAAGGAGCCACGCTCATGTCCATATTCTCAAAGTTACATCATATCCGCTATGTGGTAGCAGTCAGCCTCCTGCTGCCTTTGATTAGCGCCTGTTCGTCGTCAGACAGTAGCGAAGAGATACCTCTTCCTGTTGGTGATAAATACATCAATCTGAAAGTCGTTGTCAGTTCTGGCAGCGAGGGTACTATGCGTGGTACTCCTGATGGAGATGAGAACGGTGACGGACGTGAGGCTGGTCAAATACGTGAGAATACCGTTACAGGTGTTACCTTGATGCTTTTTGAGGATGAGAATGGCATAAACTCTACAACACCAACGACTACTAAACTGGCATATTCCAAGTATTTCCCTGTGACATTGGAGTCAAGTGAGACAGCAGGAACACCCTATACTTCTAAAACTGATGAGGCTGTCTATACTACCGGCGACCAGCCTTTCGACGTATCAAGCCTGGATATGGCAAAGAAATATCAGGCACTGGTAGTGGCAAATCTCAATTTGGCTGGTGTTTTGAAGGCTACAACAACAATTGAGACAGTGCGTGACTATGTATGGTCGCAGGTCTACGATGGTACAGGCTTGGGAGTTAATGCCACTAATTTCGTCATGTCTTCGGAAACCGGTTATGAATTAGACTTCTCAAATCCTACCAGTTATTCGAAAGTAGGAAATAAGACCACTTACACCTTTGATGGTATCCGCATCGAGCGTCTTGCCGCCCGTGTCGACTTCTGGACGAAGAATGCGACGTATGCTACCAATGACGGGGCAACTCCTACACCTCATAATTACACTGCCCCTGGTTATGTCTACAAAGTGTGGAAGACCACTGATGCAACAGATCCGACCAGTGCTGACAGGTTTGTATTGACTGCCGTTACTCCATTCAATATTTATACGGACGGTGAGTATCTTTTCAAACGCACTGATGCAACAACACCTTATCTTGCTGATGAGTCAACAACCAATTATGTGATTGACCCTCAGAGAAGTACTAAGACGACGGCATCACCTACCTACTATAATAATACCTTGGCTTCTTTGCTTACGTTGGATGAAACTTATTCAACGCTGGCGAATGCCACAGGATATTACCAAAGCATGGAGGCTTTACATGGAAGTACCACCCAGAAGGCAGGATTTACTGATGATGGCGGTAAAGACAATTTTATCCTCTGCTATCCCAAGGAGAATACATTGCTGCCCACTTCACCCCTTTACTATTACGCCACTGGTGTTGCCATTGAGGGCTATTACTATGTGAACAATGATGCGTCACAGACTCCTACCCGTTATATCTATTATGGCTATCTGCGCCATCAGGGAGAGAGCGACGGACCTTATACCATCAAGCAACGAGGTGAGATGTCGACAACAGAGACATCTTCTTCTCCTGCCATGAACTATGGCGTAGTACGCAACAATATCTACCGTATCTCTATTGACAAGATCAATGAGAAAGGTACTTTGGAATTGTCGATTAAAGTGAAGAAGTGGGACACCTTTACCCACTCCTGGATATATATGTAAAGCAATACAACGATGATGAAACAAGTCAAACTCATATACACCCTCCTGCTCGTGGCGGCACTGCCCCTGATGACGGCATGCTCCTCCGACGATGCGGCTAATGGAGGGGAGACTCCCGTCCCGACGGATGGGAAGATACAGGTGCATCTCCGTGTGTCACAGGCAGGCACAAGTACCATGCGTGCTTGGCAGGATGCTGCTAATGCCGATGATAAAGAGATGATGAATGTCTGGACGGTAGTGGCTGTGAATAACACAGACAATAAGGTGGCTGCCATCTATGCCTGCAAACACAGTGGAGACCCTGATCAGGAAGTTGACCAAATCGCAGAACTGCCCGCCGCAGGCTCCTATCGCTTCTATTCGTTTGCGAATATGTCACCTAAGGTGGTGATGAATTTGTTGGGTATCAGTGGTACTGGTGCTGCCAGTAATCTGCGTGGAGCAGGTTCTTCTTATGGCACTACCCCTGCTACTGGTGGTGGCAATGATAATGACAACAACTCTGCTTTAGGTGAGGTGAGTAATAACGGAAGAGCAGAAGATATTGATGAATTCATTTCCGATGTCAATACTTATGCGCCGAATAAGTTGGCTGATATTGCATTCGATGAAAGTACTGTTACGGCGGACGCTGCCAATGCTGTTTCTGTGAATGTGGCTGGTAATAATTTCGATCTGACTACCCACAACGGTTTTGGTGCCACAGGTATTCCCATGAGCAACGTACAGACCATCACTGTCAATGACAATGACAATGTGGAACTCGTGGTGGTTCGTATGATGGCGAAGATAGAGTTGCAGGTCTATAACGACAAAGGGTCTGACGTGACGGTCGAGTCGTTTACGTTGACTGACCTGACGAAGAACACAGATAATAACCTGATGTTATTACCAAACCTGACAGGTCATAATACCATGAATGTTTATAGACATGGTGATATCCAGCCCAACCTGAATGGTATTCCTGGAACAGGTGACCTGACGCTCTATCCTAACGAAATCGTTAGTGCTACGTCAAACAGTACTACGGCAGGAACTCCAAAGACATTCACGTTCTATGTCAACGAGAGTGTGAAGCCTACGAATGCCTTCAGCCATTTCTTCTTGAAGATTAAGTTGCAGGGTGAGGCGGAGGAGCGTTATGTGCTGATTGACGATACAGGCAATACGACAACGGATGACGGCAAGTGGGACTACATCGCCCGCAACGACTATCGTATCATTCCTATCGTGCTCGACGACTATAAACTCGACATGATTCCTTACGACTTCCCTGCCATTGGTGTTTATCCGGCAAGTGTGAAGGAGGAGGACGGACTCTATACCATCAACTTCCATGACTACGGACACTTCCATCTGCAGCCGGTAGTGAAGAAGTTAAGCAGTACTACTGGTGAGGTGGTACCTTTTACGGAGACAGCACCAACAGGTACGTATAGCAGTACCTCGTGGGGACTTATCGGTGATGATTTCGCTAACTCATGGGGCTCTTGGACGGATGCCACGAAAGAAACGGCGTATGATAATGAAAGTGCCGACCCTGCTTTCTATCGCAAAGGATATGATACATGGAATCCGATTGATGGTGACGAGGTAGGTGGTGAGCCTAAATGGTATACCAACAACTATGCTGACCGCCCGTTATGGGATCCTGCCGCTTCTGGCACTTATCGCCCCTTCATCCTTGGTTACGTGGCTGACCCAGAAGGGACAGTGACGACTGACCGTAAGGTTTATCATGAGTTCTCTATCTATCTCTACAAAGAGGGCATGAGTGCTCCTCGTCAGATGACCTATCGACTCTATATGATTCTCGATACAGACCAGATGCTATACAGCCGCCAGTTCGGCGCTCCTCGTGTGCGCCATACCCATGGCTACTAAACGTTGAGTGAATACTCAAGTGTTCTTTTACTTAATGACCACAATCCAGGAGTTTTGAGGTTTTTCTCAAAAACACCTACCCTCCTACCCCAAGAGGGCTGAAAGCCCGATAAACAAAGGGATTGCGATGGGGTAGGTGTTGCGTGAACACCTCACCTACTACTCCCTTTTAGCGTGAACTACTCACCAGTAGGGGGGATGGTAGTTATTCCCAAAAGTCTTTCGATTTTCTCGGATTACCATTCCGGATGCCTCGGAATGCCATTACCAAAGCCTCGCATCATCATATTCCGATGCTTGGAATCACTGTTCCGGATATAGCGGAACAGCATTCCGCTATATCCGGAATACAATGCAGTAGACATTACTCCTTCACTCCATAACTCCTTCACTCCTGATAAAGGGTAGGAGGTGAGGTGTTTTTGCGAATTTCTTTTTTTCCTGGATATCATGATAGTGAATATAATATAAAAGCGATCCTTGAGCCTGCGCCTCGAAAAACTGTGGCGCTCGGAAGAACTTGAAAGTAAACTTTCACTCTTCACTCGCTGCTGCGTTCTTTGAGCCTTCGGCTCGAAAATCGGCTTCGCCTCAGCAAAGTCTGAAAACGAATTTTCGCCTTTGCGTTCGGCTTGCGCGTTCTTTGAAATACTGATACACAATCCAGAACTGCATTTGGTGGTACATATTGCCAGTGTAACCCTTTTGGAGTTATCACTGATAACCTTTTTCGGGTTAAATATTTGGCAGTTTCGTTAATTTTTGTTACCTTTGCAGCGAATTAGTAAAAATGCAGAAAGGAAACTACAATGGCAACAAAGAACAAATTGCAGGCTGTCTATGACCTGTGGAAGGCATTACAGCCACTCAGTCAACGAGACAAAGAGCGGCTTAGCCGCAAGTTCACCATTGACTTCAACTACAACTCGAACCATATCGAGGGTAATACCTTGACTTATGGACAGACAGAGTTGTTGTTGCTTTTCGGACATGTGGTTGGTGAGGCTCCTATACGTGACTTTGAGGAGATGAAAGCCTCGAACGTGGGAATGATGATGATGCAGGAGGAGGCGAAAGTCAAGGACTATCCTCTGACAGAGACTTTCATCCGACAACTCCATAAGACGCTGCTGCGTGAGGACTACGAAGAGTATCGCAAGTTGAAAGGTGGTGCTTACACCTCCTTTACCATTCATGCAGGACAGTATAAGACTCGTCCTAACTCCGTCATCACCCGTTATGGTGATCGCTTCGACTATGCCTCCCCTGAGGAGACACCAGCCTTGATGTCTGACCTCGTACGGTGGTATAACGAGGAGGAGCAGCGTGGAGAGATGCACCCTGTCGATCTTGCTATCTTGTTCCACTACCGCTACATCCGCATCCACCCCTTCGAGGATGGCAACGGACGTATGGCACGCCTCTTGGTGAACTACATCCTGTCACGCCACGACTATCCGATGGTGGTGGTGCGTGCTCGAAAGAAGAAGGATTACTTGGAGGCATTACATCAGGCAGACCTTCGTGTAGGTGCGGCTCCCCATCTTGGTGCTCATGCCTCGTTAGAGGCTATTAAGCCATTCCGTGACTATTTCACGCAGTTGGTGGCGAATGAGGTTCAGAGTGACATTGATTTCCTGAATGACCACGATGCAGACTCATGGTGGTTTGATGGTGAGCGTGTCACCTTCCAGAGTCCAACCGTCAGCATTATCCTTCATGCAATGAGGGAGAATCCTGACATTCCCGTGACGCAGTTGGCGGAAAAGGCTGGCATCAGTCGCATCTCCGTCCAGAAGACCATCAACTCCTTGGTGGAGAAAGGTTATATCATGCGTGATAAAGGCTCTGTCGGACGTTGGCATGTGAGTATCACGAATGCCCAAGGGTAAGTTACGAGGTTCCAGGAGTTTCTACGAAATTCTTCTTCATTCTCCCAGCGGCACGAATGTTCTTTCAGAAAAATTTGGCACTTTCAATTATCCTTCGTATATTTGCAGTGTGAAACTGAAAAAGCAAGGAAATATGGAGAAAGAATATAAGCGGCCAAAGAATATGCTTCGCCATATATTGGACTGCAAAAAGGGAATGCGTGAGTGCATCCAGAACGGAGGCACCAGTGAGGATATGAAAAAAACGGCAGAGTATTATGGCTTCAAACTTGCTACGCCCTTTTGAAATTGACGATGAATGCAAGAAGAGACAAGGCAAAACAGCAGCGTAACCAATTGAATCAACAGTTGGAACCCGTGACTGTGAAGACGAAGAAAGAGAAAGACGAGTTCGTTTTTGAAATGGGTAAGTTTACCCTTGATTTGGCGAAACTCACTTTTGCAGGTGTCTTCCTGACAGCGATTATGGATGTCAGTGTAGACATGGTGAAAGTTATTCAATGGTGTTTTCTGATTATATCAGTCTTGGTTATCTTTGGCTTTATACTTATTAAGAAAAGTACAACTAAAAAATAAACGCTTATGGATTTAGTACAATTTTTGCAAGCGATTCTCGTATTAAGTACAATAGGTTTTATCTATGCGCTTTATTATATAAATAGGCGTGACTCTCACCATAACTCTGCTTCTGATTAATTGTCGCAGAGTTATCACTCTCAAAACGATTATCACTCGCTGATGGCGAGTGATAATTTCTTTCTGGATTGTGTGGAAAGACGAAATACGGACCTCGGCGGTGGGAACTGCCGGGGGCTTACTATATTAGAGTATTAACAAAAAAACGATATAAAAACATGATGAACTCAATGAAACTGATGAAGTCAAGACATAGTAACAGAGGTTTTAGACAGAGTAACATAATAACATCAGCCACGACGAGCCTCGCCCGCCGTGCCCTCCTCCTTATGCTCATGGGGTCATGAGTATTGGTAGTGCGTGGGGAGCCGAGACGGAGTTTTCAGTGTCTTAAGCACTGATAAGGTGAAAAGTGGCATACTAACAATATAACAGAAAATAATAAAAAACGATAAAGACTGAATGATATGAAAGAGATGAACCAATACGGGGCCGCTGCACGCCAGGGTCGTACACTCTCTACAGACATCACGGCGCAAATGGCTGCGCCGGAAACCATGAGTTATACTTCAGGCATTGTTGGAGTTGATTCCGTGCAGGCTCCCAGTTTGCTTCGGGCCACCATCCATCAAGTCCTGCTCCTCCTAACGCTACTTATGATGAGTGTCGGGAGTGCTTTGGGGGCAGAGACACTTCCGTGGACGGGTTCTGTTTCAAGTGATCAGTATAATGATGGATCAGTGATTACTATTGATAAGTCCAGTTTCTCATCTGCAACTATAAGTCATGTTCTTCGTGTTGAGGTAACTGGTTCTGCTAATTTATATGTAGCAGATGAAGGGTGGACAGCTTTATGGGGAGGAGATCAATTTTCCCCTTCTTCTTCTCCCTATTATTCTGATGGGGCCTTTGAATTCCCTATAGAAACAGATACACGATTAGCCAAGTTGAAAGAAAAGAATTTGCTGATTCAGCCAAAGAAAGGTGGATTAACGGTCACATCAATATCTTTAGTATTGCCAACTCCAGACACATTCCCTGGCTCACTCATTGGAACGACAGAAGAATATGAGACAAAAGAAATCAGCCTGACGGAAACGACCTCAATACCACTGGATTTCACAAAGGCTACGACTTCGTTAGGTTCTACACCCAAATATGTCCGTATCTATCTTACAAAGAACGGAACACCTTTAGACTTGTCAAAGAGTGAAAATGCCTCACTGCTTGCAATTAGTGGCGTGACCCCTGATAAACAGTTATGCTCAAAAGGAAAATATGGCTATTATCTATATAATAAAGGAAACAATCTGAATCTCTCAGGACTGTCGATGTCTCTGTCTGTTGATGCAGGAACATTCCCCTTATATGAAGTCGTATGTTTACTTTCTACAAGTGTTGCTGATGCCGTTGATTCGGATGACAATATTGTAACAGAGGAACCTGACTGGAATTTGCAATTTACCTATAAGTTTTCCAACAAGGTAGATGAAAAACATATTACGCTCTCTCCTTCCAAGTTGCAGAGTGAATACTGTACCATTGACGATTTGCAGTCTCAACTCGTCACCTATTTTAGTAAATCTTCAGTTGATGAATTAAAGACCAACTGGTATGGCCGCTGGTACGTACAAGATAATAGTGGCAATAAACAGTCGATAGGATGGAATGAAAGTCAGAATGACGTATGGAATTTGTTGATGTTCTATGATGGTAGTGAATATAAGTCTGGACAGTATTATGGCGGTGTCTCTTTAGATGCGGATAATAAATTTGTTTATAGCACCAGTGCCTCACTTCCTGGAACAATCGGTTATTTGAAGATATTCATGCCTAATAGTTTAGGCTCTGCATTCCAAAATGCTTCTGACTATCAGATTGTATATGAGTGTACAGACAGTTATACTTCTGGTGAGCCAATCATCAAACTCCGCTATATATTCTCTATCCCCACTTTTGAAACAGAAACAGAGATTACAGCCGTGAGTCACACTCAAGAGGTACTTCGCTCTGACGCAAGTGTAAACGTTACTCTGACGGACTTCCCTGTTGATGCGAAGTATGCACGTATCTGGCTGACTGACGCTGATGATAACATTGTAAATCCCACAGGGCTGCTCTCCGTTACGGGTGGAACTGCATGTGGTAAGACAACGAGTGGCTTTTATGTCTATAACAGTGGGGCGGTAGTTTCTGCTCCTACGGTCACATTAACTGCACCAAAGGAGTACAAGAACTATAAGGTGGTTGTTGTTACCTCATATGCTCTTGATATAGATGCTTCTGGCTCATCAGTCTATAAAGAGCCTGTATGGGACAAGAAGCATACCTATACCTTCGACTACTCCATTACCACCTACGAGCAGACACCACAGGTAGAGTGGGATGCCACGGCAATGGAGACTGATGCCACCACAACTGATCTTGACACCAACTGGAAGACCTCGTTGGCAGAACTTGCGGTTGGGCAGACCATCAAGTGGTACGTGGAGAACGGTAGCGGCACGAAACAGGCTTTGGAGATAGGCACGGCACGGCAAGAGGGTAAATGGACTATCGGACTGCCTACGGGCTTCGCTGTGACAGATAATGTGGCAACACTCTCTGGCATGACCTTCGTCGATGCTGGTCAGTTGGAGTCATGGGTGAAGACGAACGTCTATGCTCCTGCCGATAAGACCTATGCCAATGTCGCAAGTTATAAGATAATCTGTGAGGTATATACCAACAATGCTGGTACTGGTAATCCCAATGCCCGCTACACCTTCTCAATCCATAAAGGCTTCGTCGGTTCACTGAAGAGTACTGGCAGTGAGGGGACTGAGCGTGTACTGTTGGCTGCAGATGATGTTTCAAAGGCGATAGAGGTAACTTTACCTACAGGTACAAAGTATGTGCGTGCTTATTTGACAGATGCATACGGAACTGTAGTCAATCCCAGTGGTAAGTTGTCGATTACTGGTGAGAAAACTATTCTTTCAACAGTTGATGGCTATGTTGCCACACTGGGTACCTATTTATATAATAGTACAGGTTTGACCTCTCCTGCCACAGTAACCTTGACACTTTCTGGTGCCACGCTGGATGAGTATCAGGTAGTGGTACTGACCTCAAAGGATGCTGCCGTGGTGGATGGTAGTGACAATGTCACCAGCGAGCCTGACTGGGACAGCAAGACCACCTATTGGTTTAAATATCCAGCAACGACATGGAACACAGAGGCAAATGTAGAGTGGAGTGCTCAGTCGATGCAGATAGAGGCTCCTAATATCGCAACAGAGAAAGGTGCGAGCTATCTGACCAACAACAAGTCGCACTACACCATGCAGTGGCTTGTAGTGGACAAGAATGGTAATGCCCAGCCACTGCGTCAGGGCAGCAGCCGCGTGAACGACTACTGGACGGTGGCAATCAACGGAGACCCCTTCACCTTGGCAGGTGATAGCAAATTGCTGACTGTCACCAATGACGCCAACCTCAGCAGTGCCAACTGGAACAACTGGGCAGCCCCTGTATTCTATGCGCCAGCCAACATGACCATGAAACAGATTACTGATGATGGCATCAAGTTCGTGTGTAAGTTCTATGAGGACGACAATGCCGCTGCATTGAATGATGCGCTGCTGTCGATGACCTATACGGTGTATATTGACAGAACGGAGAAGTTAGGTAAACTGAAAGATGGTGGCAAGCGTGGCGGCGAGACCATCACCTCCATTACAGCAGGACAGACAGTGGCGACGATTAAACTGAAAGATGCCTCGGAAGCCTTTGAGGCAGAGATGACGAAAAAGCCAACGTATGCTCGTATCTACTTGACTAAGAGCGACGGTACGCTGATAGACCCGACTACGGGTGAAGAGAAACTGACAGGTATTACTGATGCCAAAGGATTTTCGACTGTGAAGTATGGCTACTATCTGCAGAATGAGAGTGGCTTGACATTACCAGATGCTACGCTTACATTGCCAGCCGACAGATTTAACTACTATTATGTAGTTGTGGCTATGTCCGCCGATACTGGTGAGACAGGGCATACAGATGCTTTCTCACGTGAGTTCTCCAATCGTGCACCATCAATATCATCTATTTATGAGCCGGACTATGACTATATCTATACGATTAAGTTTGCTGAGACCTCTACTTTTCCGGGCACTGTGACGAGTACTGCTTTTACTCACTCTAATGAGGTGCTGGTAGCAAGCGAGTTGGTGACTTCGGCTGCACTTAACCTGGCTGAGCGTGAGTCGAAGATACTGACAGAATTCGAGAAATCAAGTTTTAGTGATCTTGCAAGTAATTTCCATGTCCGCTGGTACGTCACCAAGAAGAACGATGACGGTGACTTCGAGAAGATTCCTAACTCAGAGAATTATTTCGTGCCTGCGACAGATAAAGGTCATCAGAAAGAGGAGAATCAAGGACTTTACTGGAACAGCGTTACCAAAAAGATTAACTGGTCACCCACAGATGCAAAAGATGTGCTGAACGTGACGTTTAATAGGAATCCTGGAGGTGATGCTCCCAAGTTGACCGGCAACTGGGAGGACTATAAGATTTATGTAGTGTTGACAACAAACTTGACAGGGCAGACTACAGAAGGTGCCGATTATACAGATTTGAAGTTAACCCACGAGCCTGACAACCTCACCATGGTCCATACCTACAGTTTCTTCACTGAGAGCACCTTCCAGTTTGTGCACGACAAAGGCGCCAGTGAGCGAGACTATATCACTCCGTCTTCTAATGGTGAGTTGCAAGCCACTGTGCAGCAGTATTCGTGGAACAACAGTGTAAGTACTATCGAACCTGTAACTGGTGATATCCGTCAGGGTGTGCATACGGTGGAATATGATGTCTATGTTGACCCGACGAGCAGTACGCCTGTTGAGTTGCATCTGCCATTCCAAAATTATGATGGCAGCGGTGATGCCCTTGAGCCTGCTGCCTATATTCGTTGGTACGACTGGAATACGGATGTCAACAACAGTCGTCTTGCCATTGTGGGTATTAAGCTCGCAGACAAGACAGAGACCAATCAGGGTGCCACTGTCAATCGTGGTTTCTTTATGCTCAACAATGATGAGAAAGGTATTAAGCCTATACAAACTAATGTGGGTGTCACATTTAATCCATTGGGCTTGGATGGCATGGTAAGTATCGCCTGTGATGTCAGCAAGTTCTATGACGGTATTTATTCCGGCAGTGCTGGGGAATACCTGATGCATGAGCCTACACTTAGTACCCGTTATATCTTCCGTGTCAGACCAGCCTCTGTGATAGCCACAGACATCAACACAGGAAAGACTAAGTTTGAGGCTGCAGGCTCTGACATGTTCCAACTTGCCGAGGACAACGGACGTGTCAGTGTTGCCATCAAGGATGCAAGTACCAAGTTCTCTGTCCGTGCTCAACTGCCAACGTTGAGTTACTACTATATTAATAATGGTGGTGTGCAACTGAACTGTAACAAGATCACATGGTGGGCTTATTACGAGGACGAGACGGGAGTTTATCGCAAGGACGATATGGCATCTGGCTATAAAGAGCAGACTAAGCGTATTGTAGAGATTAAAGTTGGAGACTTAACAGGTAATTATACAGCGGTATCTGGTGGCGCGACGCAGCCAGTAACTGCATCGAAAGGTGGACGATTCCATATTGTCGGTTATGTGGGAAATGGTACGAATATGGAACCTGCCATCCATTATGAGATGATATTGGTGGATGCTCCGGCGTATAAGATTGACGAGTTACCATTGGAGCGTACAGAAGCCTATTTGACAAAGCACATGACGCTTCAGGCAACGGTGGACTTTGATAATTTGGGAGGATTAACACTGTCTGACAACCTGACATCACAGTTGCAGAACCACTCTACGAAGCCACTTCCTTGGGATGAGGCTCAGTATGGCTTCTGCTATCCTGATGTCAGACGAATAGAGACGAGTAATGATGACCTGATGGGTATCTCACCGCTACATGGTGACTATATGTTGCTCAAGTCTATGAATAAGGCGGGTGTCTCTGCGGACGGACAAGGTACCTATTATAAATACCACTGGTGGAAGACAAGTGAACTGCTCGATTATACCTATTATAATGGTCTGACCAATAAGGGTAAATATGGCTCCTTCCTCTATGTGGACGCCTCCGACGAGTCGCGTACCATCGCACAGATGCAGTTCAACGCCAATCTGTGTGTAGGTTCCGAACTTTGTTTCACGGGCTATATCGCAGATATGACAAGCGGAACGGAGTACCCGCAGATGATGGCTACCGTTTATGGCATCAAAGCGAACGGTGACCGTGTCAAAGTAGTATCATTCCACTCTTCTAACTTAAGTACTGTAACTAAGACGGCCTCTGCAAAAGCCACATGGTATCAGATGTACGGACGTGTTGCTATTCCTAATACAGTGGATCTTACTGGTGTGGTGAGTTACGTGGTGGACATTGACAACTACGCTACGCAGACTGATGGTGCTGACTATGCTGTCGACCAGTTGCAGTTCTACACCAGCAATGCGAAACTGAAGGTGAAGCAGCAGGATGTGAACTGTGGTGACGAGAGTGTCAAGATGAATATCTATATCGATGCGGAGGCTATCCAGAGCAAGGTAGGCTCAAATATCTTCTGGCGCATCTGTGACAAAGACGGTAATCCAATAAGTGCTGATAAAGAGTTGTATGAGGATGGAAATACCACATTGACATACGGTACTACTGAAGTTTCAACTTCAGGCACAATACCTACAGAGACTGTCTTTAATGCGACGACACCCAACAACGGTTATTTTATCGGCACGGACGGTAATACCTACTTCTCTTTAGCAAGCAAAGGCTTTAACTTAGAGCAGGGTGTACAGTACTATGTGTCTGTTTACTCTTTAGGTGAGACAACTGTAACGGATGAGAGCCAGTGGGGCAAGAATACGAATGCCTGTGATATCTATAGTCCTATCTTCGTGCCGAAGATGATGTATCTGGAAATGCGAGATGGTGAAAATAATGTGGTGGCAAGTGTTGATGGCGATTGCTCAACGGGTGCGGCGAATGATGTTAACCTGAAGGTGGTGCTCAACATGCCGGATGCTGATGAGGTATCAGGATTCAAAGAGTATGATGCCGTACACTTTGACTTCTTCTTAGGCAGCAAGACAACGTATTCTACTTATGAAAAATCTTCTGTCCTGTTGTCCACTGCTCTTGAAGACTTCCGTACCAGTTATCCATCTGAAACATCTATCCCCACAGCGTATTCTTCTGCGAAGGCTGACAAAGCCGCAGTTATCCAACAAGCAGTTGATGCAGGTTTACTCTTCTTGGATGCTTCTTCTACATTCAATCATTCTATATCAAGTGCAAACAATACGCTGTTGGCGCTTCCGATAGAGAAGGTGGTGAATAACGGAACGTCAGACTTCCATATCTGTTCGCCATTGGAGTATGTGTTTACGATTAACACGACAGGCAACGGTCCTACACTGACCCTCGGTTTCGAGGACGTAACTGGTTATCCTGATGCTATCCGTGTCGTTCGTGTGGGATTGAAGCAGTTGAAGAACATGCAGGATGGTAGTTTCATCTTACATATTCCTGTACATAACTTCAAGAGAAATGACAGTGCTACAGAGAAGGATGGTACTTTGACGATTACTGGTGATCTCGACTTGCTGAAATATCAGGGTGGTACCGACCAGACCACAGACTCTAAAGTGTCTGCAAATGTGGATAAGGTTGCTACCTTCGAGAGTACAACTATCAACAGTAGTAATATGTATATTGCTGTTAACTTCCACGGCACTGGTGTCACGAAGCCTACCTTCTATGAGGGCTTTGCCTATCGTATGTTCTTCCAAGTACGAGACGCAAGTGATGCTTCGGCATGTGAGGGTAATGTGGAGTTCCTGCTGAAAGTAGTTCCTGAGTTTGTGACATGGCAAGGAGGAAGCACGGAGTGGAATAGTGACGCTAATTGGAAACGCTCGGAGCGTGCAGAGTTGTATAAGGGTGAGGTGACAGATGCCGCAACGAATAACAACCACGCAACGGAAGGTCACCCCAACGGCTATAAGAACAACTCGGAGATTAGCGTGACAACTACGCCTTCTACCTATGTGCCGATGAAGTTCACGTATGTCACCATACCTTCTAATTTACGTGCCCCCGATTTAGTGAATTTGACTTATAATACTACTACAAAGGTATATGGTAATCTGGGTGCCGGTGTAACTACTAATATCCAGTATGACTTGATGGTTCGCTATACGGAGGAAACTTGTCAGGATCATAGTATCACAGGTGCTGTCTATGACTGTGAGAAGTTCTATGGCAACTGGGCGAAGGAACTGTATATGAAACCGAATGCGGAGTTGCTGAACCAGCAGTACCTGACTTACGAGAAGGTATGGGTGGAAAAGGAACTGGATGCTAATACATGGACGTTGATGTCCACACCATTGCAGAATACTTATGCTGGTGATATGTATGTGCCTGTCTCTGCAACCGCAGCAGACAATGGTCGCCAGATAAGCGAGGCGTTCCAGCCTATCACTTTCTCTACGACGGCGAATGCCGCAGGATTTACATACAGCCGTACGAAGTATCCTATCTACCAGAAGGGGTGGACACAGCAGGGTGTGTATGTCTATACCAAGACAAATGATGTGCGTGCCACGGAGTATAGTGCCAACATCCCCGGCGGTGTGAGCACCATCCTGAACCAATGGAGCCATGAGTACAACGACGTGACGGTGCCTTACAGCACGTGGACGGCATTCGCTATCCGTGCCCATAAGAAAGACCAGACGGCAAAGACGCTGATTCGTCTGCCGAAGGCTGATGATTCGTATGATTATTATCAGTGGGACAATACTTCACCTGATGCAGGCAAACTAACTCGGGACGTCAGCAAGACGACGACGGGCAAACTACTTACGGATCGTACGGCAAATATCGGTGGTGTGACCTATGGAACTGATTATGGAACGATAGTTCGCAGTGACGATCCTGACAATCCCTATTATGCCCTTTTTGCAGGTGATGGAACAGTCAAGGAGCCGGTGTCCGCAGTGCAGTCGTCGCCGTCTGACTATCAATTGGTGGGTAATCCCTATCTGTGCTCTATCGATATGGCCACGTTCCTTGCAGGCAATACGGCTAACCTGGAAGTGAATGGCTACTGGACCTATACCGACAACAATACCGGTTCGGCACTAAGCAACGGAACCGTCGCACCCATGCAGTCGTTCTTTGTCAAGGCGAAAGAAGGCACTGACGCCATAACGTTCACGCCCGACATGATGGTCGACCGTGCCACGGCCACTCCTGCCAGTGCTCCTGCCCTGACGCTGACGGCACAGAATGAGCGGGGAAGCTCAACGGCCAGCGTGGTGATGGGTAAGGGACAGAGCGTGGAGACGCTGTTTGACTCGAACCTCGCTGACGTGCCGATGGTATATACTGTTGCCAATGGCTATGCTGTCAGCATCAATAAGGTGCAGGAACTCTCGAAGCCGATTGCCTTTGGTGTGAACTGCAATAGCAATGAGTTGGTGGACGTGACGTTCTCGGATATCGAGCAACTGACGGACGGTGATGTCTTCGTCGTGGATGCTGTGGACGGAAAGACACAACAGATCTACGAGGGTGACTCCTTCACCGTCCAGCCGAATGACTACGGTCGTTACTTCCTGACCTTCGCAGGCAATGCAACGAGCATTGAGACGACACTGCCTAAGGAGGATGGTACTGAGGGCGAGAAGGTCATCTTCGACCTGCAGGGGCGTCGTGTCATCTACCCAGGTAAGGGCGTGTATATCGTCAATGGGAAGAAAGTTGTGTATAAATAAATTAGAAATTAGTAATTAGAAATTAGTAATTAGTAATCTTCTATGTACACAAAAATATATTCATGGTGTTATATTCTACTGCTGTGCTCCTTACTTGGGGGGTGCAGCAGTATTCATGAGGATGATGACGTGGTAGAGCGGGTGAAAGTAGGGGACAGAGTGCCTGCCTTTACCGTGGATATGGTGAAGGAGGGTAGTCGTTCGACATTCTCTACTAATAGTCTTACAGGTGAGACGGTCATCGTGTTCTTCAACACGTGGTGCCCTGACTGCCAGCGCGAGTTGCCGGAACTGAATGCGTATTACCTACAACACAAGGAGGAGGCTGGTTTCCAGATGATAGCAATCAGTCGTGGGGAAGGCGAGGACGTAGTGGCTCCCTTCTGGGAGGAATACGGATTACAGATTCCCTATTCGGCACAAGATAATCGTAGCGTGTTTGAACTCTTTGCCTCGTCAGTGATTCCACGAGTGTATGTCGTCTCAGCGCAGGGTATCGTGACGAGGGTTCTTATTGAGGACTTTGATATAGGCAAATAGCAAGCCCAGGAGAGCGGCAAGGGTTACCCCCGTGGAGTTGGCGGCAAGATCGAGCCATTCACCACTACGTGTGGTGGTGCAGTATTCTTGCAGCAATTCGATGATGCCACTCATGAGGATTGGGGCGAGGAAGGCAAGCAGAAAGAGTTTGCCTTTATTTAATGTGGTATGCTTACGGAGATACTCCCACCAGATGACGGAGCAGGTGCCGCCATACATGACCAAGTGCGTCCATTTGTCGATAAACTGTATGTCATCAAATGGGGTTTCAGGGAAGAATGGTACAAATGAGAGTATCCAAATGAGGATGATACAAAGAACGGAAAGAGGATATTTTCTTACAAATTGAATCATTTTCTGCATATTTACTTATTATTTGGGTGCAAAAGTAAGAAATATTTTATACTTTTGCAAGCGCAAAGAGAGATATTATGGGAGAAAGAGTGAATTTCGGGAGTAAGTTAGGTGTCATTCTTGCCACGGCAGGCTCTGCTGTGGGACTGGGTAATGTATGGCGCTTCCCTTATATGGCAGGTGAGAATGGTGGTGCCGTCTTCATCATGATCTATGTGATCTGTGTGGTGCTGTTGGGTATTCCTTGTATGGTAAGTGAGTTTATCATTGGCAGGCATGGCAAGGCGAACACGGCACGTGCCTTCAGGAATCTTGCGGGAGGTACACCCTGGGCGCTGATTGGCTATATGGGCGTGTTGACGGGGTTCCTGATTACGGGCTATTATGCGGTAGTAAGCGGATGGTGCCTGCAGTATATCTTTGCTTCACTGATTGGACATCTGCAGGGAGACCCCGAGTATTTCAAGACCTATTTTGCGGAACTTGCCAGTGACCCTGTGAAGCCCGTGCTGTGGACCGTCATTATCCTGAGTATCACCTACCTGATTATCGAGCATGGGGTGAGGGACGGTATTGAGCGTGCGTCAAAACTGCTGATGCCCACCTTATTTATATTATTACTGATTATAGTGGGCGCGTCTTGTATGCTGCCTGATGCTGATAAGGGTATTGAGTTTCTGTTTAAGCCCGACATGTCGAAGGTGACAGGTGATGTGTTCCTCGGAGCCTTAGGGCAGAGTTTCTATTCGCTGAGTATCGCCATGGGATGTCTGTGTACCTATGCCAGTTATTTCTCTGACTATACCAACTTGACGAAGTCGGCATCACAGATCGCGTTGATAGACTGTATGGTGGCGATTCTCGCAGGACTCATGATATTCCCTGCCGCTTTCTCAGTAGGGGTAAGTCCCGATAGTGGTCCTTCGCTTATCTTCATCACCTTGCCGAATGTATTCCAGCAGGCGTTTGACTCGATGCCAATTGTCGGTTATTGCATCTCCCTGCTGTTTTTCGTCTTGTTGTCGCTTGCGGCATTGACCTCCTTGATGTCTTTGCACGAGGTGAGTACGGCGTTTATCCATGAGGAGATGCGTATGAGTCGTAAGAAGGCCGCCTTGTTAGTGACGATATTCACATCGATTATCGGAGCGTTCTGCTCGTTGTCGATGGGAGCCGTTGATGGGTTGGCATTCTTCGGAAAGTCGCTGTTCGACTGGTTCGACTTCATCACCGGGCAGATATTCCTACCGATTGTGGGCTTCCTGACCTGTATCTTTATCGGCTGGTTTGTGCCTCATCATATTGTGCGGGATGAGTTTACGAATCATGGGTCGTTGCGGAGTATCGGCTACGTCCGTCTCTTCCATGTCTTCCTCTTCTTGGTGAAGTACGTCTGTCCGTTGGCGATTCTCCTCATATTCTTACATCAGTTTGGACTATTACATTAGCCCCCTAAGTTAGGGGGGGGTGGGGGTCTGAACAAGCGAACCCAATATAAAAACAGATGAATTACTCTAATCATCCAGTCACTAAAGAATTTCGTCAGTTGTTGCGTAAGACAGAAACTCCTATGGAAAAGAAACTATGGAAGTATCTGCGAAACAGACAACTCGATGGATATAAGTTCAGGCAACAACATGGTTATGGACCGTTTGTATTAGATTTCTATTGTCCATCGTTGCGATTATGTATAGAGTTGGATGGGGGTATTCATGATGAGATGAGAGTAAAAGAAAAAGACATAGATAGGACAGCTTTTCTGAATGATAATAGAATACATGTACTTCGATTTCGTAATGAAGAAGTGGAAGAAGATATTGAAAAAGTTTTAAATAGAATAAGAGAGTATATAAAAGATGAGTGTCAATAGTCATAAAACTTGTTCAGACCCCCAGCCCCCTAACTTAGGGGGCAAAATTAGAGGTAATTTCGGAAGTAAGATAGGCATTGTCCTTGCCACAGCGGGTTCGGCTGTCGGACTGGGAAACGTATGGCGCTTCCCCTATACGGCAGGAGAGAACGGTGGCGCTGCCTTTATCCTTATTTATATAGGCTGCATTCTCATGTTGGGTATTCCTGGTATGGTGAGTGAGTTCATCGTGGGTCGCCATGCCCAGGCGAATGCCGCCAAGGCGTATGATGTGCTGTCGAATGGACATCCTTGGAAGTTCGTGGGTTATTTAGGTATACTTACATCTACGATTATCCTTGGCTTCTATGCTGTGGTAGCAGGTTGGTGTCTGCAATACCTCTTTGCCTCTATCGCTGGACAGATTAGTGGAGATGCGGAGTATGTGAAGGACTATTTCGTGACCTTCTCCAGTGATCCTGTCAAACCCACGCTTTGGGGCATCGTCTTCATCGTGATTACCCATTTGGTGATTGTCAGGGGCGTGCGTGGTGGTATTGAGCGCGCCTCGAAACTGTTGATGCCTATTCTCTTTGTCCTGTTGCTTATCTTGGTGATAGCGTCATGTATGTTGCCAGGAGCGATGGGTGGCGTCAAATTCCTATTGCAGCCCGATTTCTCGAAACTCTCAAGCAGTGTGTTGTTAGAGGCGTTAGGACAAGCGTTCTTCTCCTTGTCGTTAGGGACGGCATGCCTATGTACCTATGCCAGTTATTTCTCGAAAGACACGAATCTGTTGAGGTCTGCTGGGCAGATAGCCTTGATAGATACCTTGATAGCCATCCTGTCGGGACTCATGATCTTTCCTGCCGCTTTCTCGGTGGGAGTGAATCCCGACAGTGGTCCTTCCTTGATTTTCATAACCTTACCGAATGTGTTCCAACAGGCTTTTGGTGTCGTACCTGCCGTAGGTTATGTGGTCAGTATCATGTTCTATGCCCTATTGGTGTTTGCCGCACTGACCTCTACCCTCTCCATGCATGAGATAGGTACGGCATTCTTCACGGAGGAGTTTGCGCTGAGGCGTCGCTCGTCGGCATGGGTCATCACCGTCATAGCCTCCGTCATCTGCCTGTTCTGTGCCTTGTCGGTAGGTGCCTATGATATCTCATTAATGGGATTCTCGTTGATGGACTTCTGCGACCATCTGACGGCAAACTTCCTATTGCCGTTAGGTGCCATGCTTGCTTGTCTGTTTGTCGGGTGGTATATCCCCAAGCAAGTGGTGCGGGATGAGTTTACCAATGGAGGAATGCTGAAAGGCAAGTTATTTGGGGTCTTCCTGTTTGCCGTCCGTGTCGTCTGTCCTATCTGTATCACCCTTATCTTCCTTCATCAATTAGGTGTTGTATGAACCGTAACGACCGAAACATACTTATTGTTACTATCATTACAGGAGTCTTAGTTCTTAGCGGGATTCTCCTGTTGGGAGAGACCCCCTCTAATCCCCCCGTTAAGGGGGATGATAAGAAAGAGGGGCGTTATGTACCCTTTGCTGCGGCATTGTCGCAGCAGGCAGAGACATTTTACTTCGACCCTAACACCGCTGATTCTACGCAGTTGCTGAGGTTAGGGCTTCAGCCCTGGCAGGTGAGGAATATCTATAAGTATCGGGCAAAGGGTGGGGTCTATCGGAGGAAAGAGGACTTTGCCCGCCTCTATGGATTAACGGTGAAGGATTATAGGCGGTTGGAGCCTTATATCCGCATCTCGGAGGATTATCTGCCTGCTGCTACGCTGGTGGGGAAGGGCAGGGATAGGAATGATAGGGACTATAGTAATAATAGGGACTATAGTGACTATAGTGACTATAGTAATAATAAACTATCTCTTGGGGAGCATATCATCCTCAATCATGCTGATACTGCGATGCTTCGTAAGGTGCCTGGTATTGGTGTTTATTATGCCAAGGAGATTATACGCTATGGGCGATGGTTAGGTGGTTATGTGAGTGTCGATCAACTCGATGAGATTGACAACTTCCCCCAAGAGGCGAAGAAATACTTTGTCATCGAGCATCCGAATCCCCAGAAACTGTCTATCAATAAACTCTCCTTGCAGCAACTACGGAGGCACCCGTACATTAATTACTATCAGGCGAAGGCGATTACAGACTATCGCCGTCTACACGGCAATATCAAAAGCCTGCAGGACCTTCGCTTTTCTCCAGACTTTACGGAAGCGGATATCCAGCGACTGGAACCTTATATATCCTATTAAAAAAGGCAGAACTTTGAGGAGTTCTGCCTTTCCTGTCGGGATGAGGCGACTCGAACGCCCGACCCCTACGTCCCGAACGTAGTGCGCTACCAACTGCGCTACATCCCGATTTTGCGGTGCAAAGGTAACACAATAAATCGAGAAAGGGGCATGGGGGATAGATATTTTTCCGTTTTTAACATTTGCTTAATGCCTGTTGCGACCCAAGAACGTCTTGTAAACATCACAGTTGGAGATGAAGTCAGCAGTAGGCATCGTCGTGGACTGCTCAAACTTCTCCAAGGCAAGGAGTGCCTGGAACTGAGAAGACTCAGGATGCTCGACGGTATCCATCTGATAGGTGGTGTTGTTCCACTCGTTGGTGAGCCATTTCTCGGGATTCAGATACCAGTAGCAGAGCCCGAAGAGTGCCTTCTCCTTTAACTGCAGGTTCTTTGCTTGAGTAGCCTTCTGCAGCAACTGGCGGGCAATGGCGTTAAAGTCTTTCTCGTTTTCTCCTACCACATTCTCATCAGTACTCTTTCCATATTGGGTCAAGAACCAACAGTCTCCCGAATTGCAAGCCTGGGCATAGCGGACAGCAAGGTCGTAGTAACGCTGACATTGGGCATCTCCTTTCATGATGGAAGCCTCTTTCTCCATGGCGAGCATCTTGCGTGCGAAATCGAGTTTGTAGTTTGACTTCAGGTTGACGGTCTTCTGATAGTCGGCATCGCTAAGCCACTGACGGGTGATCCAAGGGGCTACATCGACACTGCGGTTGATGGCATAGATGGAGAAGTGCTGCTTGTTGTAGAACGATACTGGTACTCTCTCCAGCCAGGGGGTGGCCTGTTCCCATTGACAAACACGCAGGTGCTTGGTGCCTACGAGGTCGTCCATGTCTGTCGGATCATAGTAGATATTGGCAATGAGATAGGCATCTAACGGATTGTCGGAGGCTCCTTTGGCATACTGCAGGAACTTTTCGAGATCCTCTACCTTCATGGTCTCGGTCTGTGTGCTAAAGTTGCCATTGCCAGTAACGTTATACAGCCCTAAGAGTGTGTTACCGCGACCCTCGTATTTCTTGGCGAAGATCTGATTCACAGTACGTGTCATGGCAGCGTCCTTGAACCAATGATGCTTATTATCTGGCTCCTTAAACCATTTCATCTCTTCTACAAGCCATGCGTCAAACTGGTTGTTGACAGGCTCTATGTCAGACTTGATATAGAAGTGGATGATACTTGCCGTCAATAGTGCATGCTCAGAACCAACCATGTGCATTGCCTGTTGAATGTCCTGATAACCTTGTTGCTTCTTGCTGAAAAGATATTCCAGCCAACCCTGTGCTGCCTTCCACATGGCGGGATTGTTAGTCTTCCCCTCTTTGACAACCTGCCCAGCAAACTGTATCATCTGCATTGCCTCTGTCTGCTTGATGTCACGGATGAAGAGTTTCCCCCCCTCTGCTCCATCTACCGCCTCCTGCGAGTTGTTCACGAAATCCTGTAACAGGAAGGGCAATGCCCCTGCATTGGGATTGCGAAGATACTCCTGACGAATGGCATCAAAAGAGCGACGCTTGTAGAACTGGGTCATCAGACTGTTATAGTCACCTTGTTCGGCAAAGATCTCCGCTGCCTCGGCATCACGTCCCGTTTTATAGAGGGCACCCGCATAGATGTTCTTCATCATGTCCTTGTAGACCGTCTCAATAAACTGGCTTGCTGTACTCTCCCAGAAAGCGACGTTGTCTTTGTTCAGACCCAGCACCATGTTACAGCGCATATACAGCAGGGCATGCTGGGAGCGCAACTTCGTCTTTACCTTGCTGAGGGCATATGTCTGGATGGCTCGCAGTGCTTGGTTACGCTGGGCAAGTTTCTCCTTGGTAGGATAGTCCCATAGGTCATAACGCACCTCATTACATATATTCAAGTACTTTTGTAAGTTCTGCACGTAACTGACCATCAGTGCGTCGTTCTTAGCACGAGCCGCCTTGATGACCTCGTCGGCATTGAAATAGTAATATTCGTCGTTGTTGCCGAGATACGCTTTCCAGTTGTTGAGGGTGATCTCATTGACCCGCTCACTGAACTCCTTGCTGTCGTAGACACGGTAGAGGTAGATGTTATCGGAACCGTACCAACCACAGCAGAACATAGGTAATGCCATGACGGCAAGAGCACTAATGAGAATAAATCTTTTCATAGGTTTCTGGTTTATATCTGTTAATATTATCTTTTGACAAGTCATAGGTGAGGATGAGATGTTTTAGTTCCGGACGCTCTTTCTCCACGGCATCCTTTACCTTGAGGATTTCCTCAGCGGTAGCCACATGCTCAATGTCCACACCTTGGATGATGCGATGCCACAGGAAGACAGGGTAGGCGGCGGCAAGGGGCAGGTCGTAATCCTCCAGATAGCGTAGATAGGGTGCCACGTCACGGATGTCGAGGATGGGATTACGCTCCATGAACTTCATCGGGTGCCCTGTGTTATAGAGCATCAGTACCCCATAGTCGACAGGGGGCACCTTCATCGATAACTGGTGAAGACGGATGGTGGTTGACAGTTTATAGTTCATAGTGGATAGTTGTGAGCGTAATTCCTCTAAGAACTGATAGTAGAACATACGGCTCTTAGCGGTATAGTCACAGTCAATCTGTATCTCACGCACTCCCTTTATATCGTTCGTCTCATTCATCTGGAGAATCCTCTTGACGATCTTCTCCGCCAATCCATCGGACTTCTGGTGCATACAGTTCTCCACGATGAAGACAGTGGGAATAATCTCAATACCCTCCGGCAGACGATCACTGAACGTGATGGTGGCATTAGGCATCGGACCTAAGGAGTCGTTCATCACCACATCGAAATAGCGACAATACACCTTATTAGTTTGATACTGCTTTAGGAAGGCACGCTCGGTGGAGTCCAACCGCATATCCGTACGCCAGTAATAAACAGCGTTTCCTTCTTCTATAGGCGACGGTTTGTCGTGGCAGGAAACCATCAGGATGGAGGTGGCTATTAGCAGCAGTCGTTGTATCATAGCAGTGCTGGCAACTCAAAGAGTTTGTTACTGTTACTACCCTTGATGAGGATGTAATATCCCTGGGGCTGTTCTTGGGCAATAGCAGCCTTGACCTCCTCCACGTCGTGGAAGAGTTGAGAGTTGAGAGATGAGAGATGAGAGTTGTAGTACTCGTCACCCACCAGCCATACCTTGTCGAAGTGGGCTGCGGCAAGTATGTCGACGACTTTCTGGTGCTCCTCCGCCATGACATCACCCAGTTCTCCCATCTTACCGATAATCGCCATCTTGGGTGATACCTCCATGAGTTTGAAGTTATCGAGTGCCGCCTTCATACTCGTCGGGTTAGCGTTATAGGCATCCACGATGAGGTGGTTATGCTCTGTGATGGTCATCTGTGAACGATTGTTCTGAGGAACATAGTTCTCCAGTGCATGATTGATCATCTCGAAAGGAATGTCATTGACATAGCCGATGGTGATGGCGGCAAGCATATTGTCAAGATTATAGGCACCAATCAGGTGGGTCTGTACCTCCATCCACTCACTCTGGTAGTCGGTGTCCATATCCTGCTCACGCCAGCGGAACTTCAGGAAGGGGGCGCAACTGACGACCTCGCCACGAATCAGGATGTCGGGATTGTCACTTTGTCCGTAGTAGTAGATATCTGGCTGTTTGCCGTTTGCCGTTTGCCGTTTGCTGATCATTCGCATCAGGTGCTCGTTGTCACGATTGATGAAGATAGGACAGTCGTGGCTGATAAGATAGTCATATAACTCCCCTTTTGTCTTGCATACACCCTCAAAAGAGCCGAAGCCCAACAGGTGGGCACGCCCCACGTTGGTAATCAGTCCACACGAGGGCTCTGCCGTCTCTACCAACGTCTTGATATCTCCAGGATGTGAGGCACCCATCTCCACCACGGCGATGTCGTGGTCCTCGTTCAGCCGAAATAGGGTCTTAGGAACTCCCACGTCATTATTGAAGTTCCCCTCTGTCGCCATCACGTTGTAGCACTCTGAGAGGACAGCACGGATGAGTTCCTTGGTTGTTGTCTTGCCGTTGGTGCCTGTGATACTGATAACAGGGATGTCGAACTGGCGACGGTGCTCACGGGCAAGATCCTTGTAGGTCTGCAGGCAGTCATTGACTTTGATGATAGTGCCTATAGTGTCTATAGTGCCTTCATCCACTATGGCGTAACTGCAGCCTTTCTCCAAGGCGGAGAGCGCATAGTCATTACCATTGAAAGAGGCTCCTTTCAGTGCGAGAAAGATACTTCCCTCAGGACAATTCCTTGAGTCTGTGGTGATGCAAGGGTGCTGTTGGTAAAGTTTATAGAGTTCCTTGATATCCATTGTTTTTGATGTTTATGGTGCAAAGGTAGAAAATAATTATCAATTCTCAATTGTTAATTATCAATTATTTTGTATCTTTGGCTTCGCCGAACTTACTCAGCACTCGGCAATGAAAAGAAAATCGAGTTTTTCTTTTGCATTGCTCTCGTTTTTTCGTAACTTTGGCTTCGCTGAACTTACAATGCACTCGGCAATGAAAAGAAAATCGAGTTTTTCTTTTGCATTGCTCTCGTTTTTTCGTAACTTTGTGGCTGATATGGATTATACGCTCAATTGTAATGGAAGACTGTTGGATCTCAGCACTCCTCAGGTGATGGGAATCCTGAACGTGACACCCGACTCCTTTTATGCGGAGAGTCGGAAGCAGACGGAACAGGAGGTTATTGAGCGGACACGGCAGATTATCCAAGAGGGTGGAGCAATCATTGACGTTGGTGGATGCTCTACCCGTCCTGGTGCTGAGAATGCTACGGAGGCAGAGGAGATGGAACGCCTGCGTTTCGCCCTTGGCATCATTCGTGGGGAGGCTCCAGAAGCGGTGGTCAGTGTTGATACTTTCCGTCCTGATGTGGCACGGATGGCAGTGGAGGAGTTTGGTGTGGATATCATCAACGACGTGTCGGAGGGGGCAGAAGAAAAAATGTTCCGTATGGTGGCTCGTCTACGTGTACCATATATTCTCATGTCTGTTCAGCCGACTGCCCGGGAGATGTTGCTGCATTTTGCCCGTGAGGTGGATGTGTTGCGTTCATACGGACAGAAAGACATCATCCTTGACCCAGGCTTCGGCTTTGGCAAGACGTTGGAGCAGAACTATGAGGTGATGCGTGATCTGGAACAGTTGCGGATGATGCAGTTGCCGGTGTTGGTGGGTGTCTCCCGAAAGTCGATGATCTATAAGAAACTGGGCTTTGAGCCTGCTGATGCGTTGAATGGTACAACAGTGCTGAACACCGTCGCACTCCAGAAAGGGGCGAGTATTCTGAGAGTACATGATGTCAAAGAGGCAGTGGAGTGCGTGAAGATAGTAACTGCGATCCGATCGCAGCATAGATGACATAAACAGAGTTGCTATGTTTTTTGATTTTGGAATAAAGGATATCATTGACATCACCCTCGTAGCCTTGATGTTGTATTACATCTATCGGCTGATGAAGGAGTCACGGTCATTGAATGTGTTTATAGGCATCATGATGTTTGTGGTGCTCTGGTTGGTGGTCTCCCAGGTGTTGGAGATGCGACTGTTAGGTGCTATTATGGACAAACTGGTCAGTGTGGGAGTTATTGGCTTGATAGTCCTGTTTCAAGATGATATTCGTAAGTTCCTCTATAATCTGGGTGCCCATGAACGGATGCGAACCTTAACTCGTTTCTTTGGAAAGGGCAAGGTGAGTAATAGTGAGGAGTTGAAAAAGGTTATAATGCCTATTGTGATGGCATGTCTGAATATGAGCAAGCGCAAGGTGGGTGCCTTGATAGTCATAGAGCGTAACATGCCGTTGGATGACGTAGTGGCAACGGGTGAACTTATCGATGCGAATATCAGTCAGCAACTCATAGAGAACATCTTCTTCAAGAACTCACCATTGCATGATGGTGCGATGATTATCTCCACGAAGCGAATCAAGGCGGCAGGATGTATTCTGCCAGTCAGTCACAACCTTGATATTCCTAAAGAACTTGGCTTGCGTCACCGAGCGGCTTTAGGTATCTCGCAGGAGTCCGATTGTGTCGCAATCGTCGTCAGTGAGGAGACGGGAGGTATTACTATAGCGATAAAGTCAGAACTGCAGATACGACTGACGGCGGAGAAACTGGAGAGTATTCTGACGAAAGAAATGATGTAAATAATCTTTAAAATTCATAGTTCATAGTTCATAGTTCATAGTTTTTTCGTAACTTTGCCATCAAAGATGGCGAACTTACTCCATCTCGGCATAAAAAATAAATAGATTTATTTTGTTCTGCTCTCGATTTTTCGTAACTTTGCAACTCATGAAACATCTTAAAAA
>FLNX01002931.1_pt1 | contig 32699 bp, 42 predicted proteins | sample 1140341 | NCBI WGS metagenome assembly FLNX01 (sample SAMEA3878208, study PRJEB12797) | bioreactor metagenome | biome: Moose rumen | place: Sweden | collected 2011-10 | reverse complement strand
TGCGAAACGGAGTTGTCTATATTTTGTTTCATCTGTGCAACATGATTATCAAGGTGTTTTATACCATCTTCAAATTGCGGCTTTAAATTTTCAACTGCCTGAACGTTTCCGCTGTGCATCTCCTGATATATTTGCAAGGCAATCGGAGCCAATTGCAAACCCACAGAAATTACGGTACCGAGTGCACCGCCAAGTCCTCCCCATATATCGTCCCAATCAGTATGAGATACTCCGCCTGTTAATACAGGTGTTGAGTCCATATTCATAACAGGTTTGAATATATTTTGTAATATATCGCCCATTCCACCGTGATTTTGTTCATCAAGAATCGGGCCGTCAGGTGTTTCGCCGACAATTGGCGGGGTGTGATAGCCGTCTGTGTCTATTGTTCTAAAATGTTCTCTGACCTGTGTCCCGTCACTTTTTACATAAGAATTTACATGTATTTGTTTTAACATTGCCAAATTTCCTTTCTTTTTTATTAAACATAATAGTAAGGTGCAAATAATTGCACCCTACATAGCTCTACATAGTTTTTGCATGAGTCTTTGCTGCTGCAGAATAAAAAACAGGTCAGGAATTTTCATACAATACAGACCGCCTGACCTGTAATGCCAGCTAAAAAAGGAGCTATGAAACTATATTCTCTTCATTTTTTAAAAAATTGTTTGAGTTTTCTATTCCGTATTGCTCAAGAGCAAATTTAAAGCATTCAACCCAATCTATGCGTTCGGATATTTCAGGAAGTTTTACAAAACTTCCGATTACATCAAACAATTCTTTAAATCTTGATTTACGCTCAAATCCTGCTTTTCTGTCACCATATCGGTAAACATAATCGCAATTTCTGATTTCATCATCAATATCGGCAAAATATTTTGTTCCTCTCTCATTTATCAAGATACATTCTTTGCCGATTTTAAAATAGGATATCAACTGAGCTGTTTTTTCAACCATCGGAATAATAACTTTGCGGTTAAGAGATTCCAAAATCATATTCAGGCGAGCTTCCTGACCGTTTACTGAATAATTTATTTCTGTTGCGGTACGTTCTTGCGATTGAATATTACCTGCCATATTTTTAAATATTCCCGTTGCACTCTCTGTTGTGTTTTTAAAATAACTCAAAAAATCCCAGCCGGTCATAGCTTTGTCAAACGACAAAGGTGTCGGCACTGAAGTCATAAGCGACGGGTCATATTCTATAATTTTACCCGGACTTACATCCTGAACCCCTTTAAAACAACCCTTTGGCGCAATATACGGAGGGTTCATCATAAGAGCAAGTGCATCAAGCTGTTTATTCAATATTGTTGATGAAATATTATTCAAAATCAGCGCAACCCGCAAAGGAGAAATTCCTCTGCCGGTATTTGGATTTTCTATGATATTTGCATGAATAAAAGGATTTATAATAAACGGATTATCCTCAAAACGTATAATAACTGATCTTCCTGCAACAGATATCAGTTGATTTTTCAAAATTTCACCTGTTGGTAATTCAATATCTCCCCAGTATTCCAAAACTTCAATCTTTGGTATCGAATACTTTGAATCTTTTCTGTCTTTTTTGTTAGCCACCACCCCTTTCAATATTTCCAGCTTCTCTGAGTTAAGCATATTGTTTGATTTGTTTGACCTGATATCGTCAAAAGTTTTGTATGTTCGATAAATTTTCGGGCAGGAATCCCAATCGGATGCACTGCATCTGTCAAAAACAAAATCTTCATAATTGATAAATCTGACTTTTGCATTGTCATAAATTATTTTATCTTCGATTATAAAAGCGGCATCAGTTCCAAGCTCAATCTGTTCTGCAACAGAAAGCGCACGTCTTACTTTTCTGGTTTTTCTTTCCCAACCGACAAAAAGCGTGACTTCACCTGTTTCTACAACAGAATCTATTATCTGCTCCAATTCATTTTCTATTTTCATTTCTTCAAAAGTATGAACGAGCATTGCTTTTTGTTTATTTGCAAACTTTTGTGATTTTAAATCTCTGCCTGAAACATCAAACATTCCGTCCGGATGAGAATATAAATTCTGAACAATATGTGATTTCAGAGTTTGTGCAAGTTCATAAATTTCCGGAAGCTGAATGTGAGTATTCCATCCGTTGATATTCGGAACATCCGTATTATAAATGGAATATGATATCATTCTGTTATCGCTGCGCTGAGATGAGCGCATGTCATTGTAATAATCATATTTAGCTATAATATTACTCATTATTGACTGCTCGTTGTAATAATCCTGCGGAGTCAATAAACCGTTTGTTTTTGTCATAATTTTTTCTCCTCATTTTTGTAATAATAATTTCTGTATAACGAATAAACTTCTATATTCTGTGCTTTTGCGCATCTTAAAGTTTCTGACAGTAATGTAGCTTCATACTTAAACCCGCAGCTTTTCAGAAGTGATTTTACTCTGTGATTTTCGGGATAAATCTGCGCCTTGATTTTACAAAAACCAAATTTGTCAAAACAATATTTCAGAAAAAATTTTGCACAATACTTTGTAAAAATTCCCCACGCCCTACGTTCAAAACAAACAGAAAGCTCTGCACTGTAATTAATAATTCCGTTTCCGATAAAATTATCTAAAGAAACAAAGCCCATAAATTTGTCGTTTTGACTCTCCGTTATTGCCCACAAAAACGGTTCTGAACGCACAACATAAGAAAGTCCGTCACTGTTTGAAAAATCATCGTGCAAAAACTTTGAATATTTTTCAAAACAACGGATTATACAAGGAACAAATTCTGTATTTTTATAACATTCGGAACTAAAAGAAACACGAAAGAATTTACACATTAAAATTTATCCTTTATATTGAAAGAATTTGATGTAACATTCCTGATAAACAAAAGAATCTGTTTTTAAGTCAAGAAATTTCTGTCTGTCGGTACTTGAAACAAGATAAGATTCCGCCTGCAAACCATTGATAAAAGATTTTGTTTTACTGTCTTTGTTTATAACAAGATAGGTTGCATTTTTGGAAAATAACTTGCCGGAGGGAACATTTTTTATATCAGTAATTATTTCATCATGCTTTTTTGCGGCATTTTCAAGAACCTGATTAAATTCTTGTTCGGTTTTGGTTTTAATAAATTTTTCATACTTTTCATCATTTAATAAAATTTGTTCAATTTCTTTATCATTTTTCATCTGTAAACCTCACTTTTTAAATTTTGCTGTCGTCTAAATTAGAAATAGTAATAATTTTGGCTTCTTTGTAATCTTTTTTATCATCTTTTTCCGAAGAAAATCCGAGATACTTACACAGACTCTCAAGTGCTTTTAAACCGGCAGAAGCATCACGTAGCTTTCTTTTACCTGTAAAATTGCCGTCTTTGTCAAGAATATCTTCTTCTTCAAGCGAAAATTCGGCAATCTGCAAAAGCTTTTGAATGACATAACCTTTTGATACATTCAAAACATCTATCTGCTTTTTAAGTTGATTTTTTATTTCGCAAATAACAGCCTTATTACAAAGCAGGGTTTGAGAAGTTTTTAACATATTTTTAGTCTTGTATCCCGCACTATGCAAAGCTTTTTCTGCGTCTAAAGATTTGATATACTCTGCTACAAAGAGTTTTTGTTTTTTTGTTAATTGTTTCATGTTGTTACATTTCTTATTAAAATTTGTATTTTTCGTAAATAATTTGTATAATGAACATGCTATTTATATTTCGGCTAGTGTAAATCTTAACAGGGGGGAATGAAAACGACTTCCTGTTTTTTTTGTCTTTACTGCCGAAAAAGCCTTACAACAGGAGCATATTCACTATCTATCGAAGTTTTTGCCCTGAGATTTGCAAGAGCTTCCTTATACATGCTCATCCAATAACTGAACCTGATATAAGACGGATTTGCTTTCATACGCAGGCATGCTCCGTATGTCAAAAGCTGGAGTGCAAAAGGCATGGGGATAAGTGTTGTATCTGTTGCCGTATTAAATTCTGTTTTCTCATTCCCGTCAGTATCAGAAACACAATTTTTTGTGTAATAAATCACATCTGCCGTTTTTTCGCAATCAAACTTTGGGAACAAAAGCTTGTCATTACAAACGGAATACACTTTCCCTTCAGCTTTCCCACTCAAAAAATGCTCTATATCCTCAATATATTTATATTTTTCCCCGTCAATAAAAATATATTTTATTCTCCCGCCAACAGAATCCGTAACTTCCGTTTGGGATTGAGGGATAGTTACAGTAGTTTTTCTCAGTAAGAAATTCCAGTTATCACAACTGCAGATTTCCTGATTGACTATGTTCAGAATTGTCATGAGCTTTTTATGGTCATTTTTAACAAGTTCGGAAAAGGAAGAAACCTGTTTATAATTAAGCTCTAATAAACATTTATTAATAATTTCAAGATAATTCATACTTTCTCCTTTAATTTTTAAAAAAGCACGGGGCAAATACTTATGCCCCGTACCCGAAAAATTTGCCAATTTACTTAATCAGGCCTTGTTTGACCTGTTCCATAATAAGTTTTTCATTTTTGACAAATTCTTCTCCACTCATCCTGCCGATATCCTCACGGGTAAAGACCCTGTTATTATTGCTGTCATAAACCGCATTTTGAGCATAAGATGTCAATTTGCTTTTAGCAGCTGCGTTTTCGTCATTTAATGTCTTTTCGTGAGCGACATTTTTTAAATAGCTTTCAACGGCTGATTTTTCAAGATTTTCAACCATTTGGGCTATTTTGGCAATTTCATCTTTGTCCATTTCTAAATTTTTTATATAATCCAAAACGTCTTTTCTTCCGCCCTGTTCAAAAAATCCCGGATTATCTCTGTTGAATAATTCAAACGGATTTACCTGAGGGGCAGGAGTTTGTGAAACGGCATCGGATGAAAAAAAGCCCTGCTTCAAAGCTTTTAGTTTATTTAACGAATCATTCAATATAAGGGTCATTTCCTGTCCTTTGTTTGTAGGAAGTGTGCCAAGCTGTTGAAGAAGTGCTACGTTTTTTACATCCTGTGCAATTTCGTTTTCAAGATTTTGAATCATAGTATTGTAATTTATCTGTGGAGTCACGGCATCTGATGAAACCCCGAGTATTGTATTATTTTGCATTTTTAATCTCCTTGTTCTTCCTCTTGCGCAAAATGCAACCAATTTACGGCGGATTCGATTATTTCATCAATAAAACAGTTTAGAATTATTATCATTAATCGATTCCCAAGTTCTGAGAAAGGTAAATGTGAAACAATATAATCTATTGCCATTTGTTTTTTTGCTTCGCCATGACCGTTCCCAAATTCTGTTTCTGCCGCAATTACCGCTCTTTTTGCAAGATTTTTAATTATTTCTTTTATAGTAATTACCATTTGTAACCTCTCTTTACTCAAAAGAAGAAGTACTCTTTATTTTTATAAGGGTACTTCTTCCTGTATTTTCAGCCTTATGATGCACTGACAATCATTTTTGCAAGAGCTTTTGGCTGAACGGTTTTAGCTCCGTACAAATACAATCCTCTTACTAAATCAGAGAATGAATCTTTATCACGCAAACTTTCAATTTTGGCAAGCTGAGAAGCAAACGTGATTGCATCGTTTGTTCCTGCAAGAACATAATATTTGCCGTTTACTTCGGTTAAATTCGTACTTACAAGCACATCCATACCTGCAATTCTGCCGACAGAACCTTCTCTTAATGTATGATCTGCAACATTATGCGCACTGATAAACTCGCTGCTTTGTAATAAATACGCTTCAATATTCGGGTTTATAACAACCCAAGGACGTGCGCCTGCGTGTACTGCATCAGAATTTTTCAATGCAAGAGCAAGCTGAACAAAATTTGAATAAATTGTAGAGGTACTGAGCGTAACAGGAGAAGCTTCAGTCCCAACCGTATTTGCAGAAATTACATTTGTATGAAGGGATAATAAATAAGAATCCTGAACTTCCTCAATAGCTTTTTTAGCATTGCCTAAATGAGCTTCCATAATATCTTCATTTGTCTGAGCTTTAGCAACATCATCAATCTTAAAAGCAAAAAATTTCTTTTGGTCAATAACGAGCTCTTGTGCTGTCGGAGTAAGCGAAGAATATGTAATATTTGCATCCGTCAAGGTTGAAACTGAAACATCAGCAGGCGTAATAATTTTAACCTTATCACCCTGTTGAGAAATTTCACCTTCCCAATTTCTGTTTACGCATTGCATCATTACGCAGTTTTTGTCTAATAATTTGTTGAGTTTCTGACTCCATATTTCCGGAATGAAGGCAGAATAAGTTGTTGAAAAATCAGCCATTTTTCTTTTTCCTTTCATTTTTCATGTGTAGTACTTTATTATTTAAGATGAGTGGGTATTTTTAATTTTTAGTCATCATTATAAATTTCTCTGAATTGAAGCCCGATGATAGCGCAATTATCATCCTGTGCGTGTCCCTCAACGCATAATTGAACACTAAAACAGCTCCCGCATATTTCGGCTTTTTCCAAAACATCAGAATTTATAGACCATATAGGAATATCTGAATCATCAGATGCCCATGAATTTATTTCACTATCGGTTTCGTCATCATTTGCCCAAATAAGCTGTCTTAAATTTCTTGAATATATAAGTTCTCTATCATCTGCACAATTCCCGTCATAATCTTTGTAAACGGAAAAATTAAATTTGTTATCGTATTCATCATCAAGAATAAAATAAAATTCATCAATCATTTTTCTGTGATGAACATCACTCAATGATAAAAACGGAGATTTCCACAAAAATTCAATGCTTTCACCATTAAATGTATTTCCGAAATCTTCAAGAAAAACTCTTCCTGATGAATCGGCAGAAAGTATTTTATTATGGAAAATTGCTATATATGTTAAATTATGCGGGACAACTCTTTTATACCAAATTTTATTTACATAATCATTTATCCATATTGTTTTATAGTATTGCACCGATTCGTAAGGAAACAAATACCATACCTGATGTTTATTCTGGTAGTGAACGGCAAGAGTATTTTTTAAACGGTTAGTGTCAAATTTTTCAAATTCCGGAGAAATAGCTTTTGATATTTCACTTCCAAGGCGAATTTGATTTAATTCTCCGACTTGTTCAAGTGCATATATTCCGTTACTCAAAAAATATTGTTTATTATCAACATTTATGACAGAATTTTGAGAAATTGTACCCTTATCCGCAAAAGGTACAATCTTAAAATCATCAGGACTTGAACCCGATAAGAGGTATACCTTGTCTTTTTTATATATCGCAAGATATTCTTTGTAATTGTGCATTCCGGTAATATCATCCGTATCCGTAAAAAAGTCATTTATATAACCTGCATCACCTTCAAGAGTGAAATTATTATAAGTTCCCAATGCTGAATAAAAAATCGTAGAACCTGAAGAACACCACACTCTGCCGTTATAAACAGCTATGCAGTCGGGACAGATGGTTTCATGATTTAATCCCTCAAGATTACAGCTTTCAACTGCATATTCCTCATCATTTTTTATATAAAACATTTCATCCGATTCTGATGCAACAAGTATTCCTCTCAAAAAATCGGCAAATTTTAAATTTTTCCCGCTTATTGTTTTATCAAGTTTAACGAGAGTATCATCACTTTCTGAATAGATATAAATATTTCCGCTGTAAGTTGTTATAACAAGCTTGAATAAATCATCCGAATGCATTTCATGCATGCCCGTTACAGCTTCACTTTCAGGAAGTTCAAACAAAACAGTGTTGCCTTTCTGTTTTATTAATCCTTTCCCTGAATAAAGCTCAATATTTTTTGCATCAGACCAGAAAAGTTGTCCTTTCCCTGCACCTAATTCAGTTTTTGTGGAATATAAATTTATTCCTCCCGACAAGTCAAAGTAATTGATTTCCATACTACTTAACCTCCTGCATTTTTAGTTTGTACCAACGAATTTTTGAACGTATATAACTTCCGATATCATCTTTCGGCACCCACGAATAAGGCGGGAGAAAAACAATATCAACTTTACCAAAGCTTGTAGTTTTAGGATTTTTTAACCCAAATTCATAATGAGTCATAATATTAGATGAATTAATTTCTATCGAATATTTTTGACTCAACTTTGCGCAAAAATTCATACAACTTTCAAACTGAATTTTTGTCAAAGGATAATCTCCGCAGTTATAAGGGGTTTTAAAACCCTGCATCCCGCACATGGCAACCCCGACAGAACCCGTATTACCTCCGCCTGTATGTGCGGCATATAAACCGTCACTGCAACTGAGATTATCTTCAGGCTTAAAAATCCCGTCATAAACTTTACCGTTTTTATCAATAAGATAGTGATAAAATTGGCGTTCATAAGCTGTCGGGAAATAAGTTCCCGCACTCCAGTGAATAATAATTCTTTTCATTTTATTTTAACCTTCTTCCTGCCTTCCAGTTCGGATGGCTTTGATAATAAATTGAAACCGCATGTGCCCTTGATTTGGCATTCATTTTGTCGAAAATTGAACGAATATGTGAATGAATTGTCCTGACAGACAAATCAAACAATTCGGCAATCTCTTTGTCGGTATGTCCCTGAGCAATCAAAGCAAGGACATTCTTTTCCCTGAGAGATAAATTAAAATTCATAAACTTCCTTCAAATCTGATTTATTTTCATATTACATTAACCTTTAGTTCAAAACTTAATAATATTTCCAAAAAGAAAATAAGGGGAACTACACCAGGAGGGTAGGAAAAACAAGTTCCCCCGTGACATATAGGAGTAAATGGAATAAATAAAGATAGAATAGAAAGTTAGGATTTATGAATAAAAAGATTTCAGATTACGAAGATTGGAATAACATCTTTTCTTTACTCCAAATTCGTTGTAATTTAAAAAGAGCTTGTCGCCTTTATACCTTGAATAACTGTAAACACGTCTTTCATATAGAATTTTTAATTGTATTTTTTCCCAGAATTTTTGCGCACGCTGATTAGTAAACCGTATTGTTGATATATTGTCATCTTTATCAAGCCTGGTAAGCTGAATAACCAAATTCCCGCACACAGGACATTTTTTCAGATAATCCAATTCGCACACGACAAAATTTTCCACGGGGGCAAGCACAAAACTTCTTGTTTTGCGCAGACCTCCGCAACAGTGAATATATCCCATTGACAGATTTCTCCCTTGCAGAATCAGGTAAACGGAATTTGCTATCAAAAGATTTTTAACCTTTAGGGATTTTTATTTTCCCCGAGCATGAACCTTAACCGATTACATAATTAGTATAGCGATTATAAAAAAAATTAAAAGTCCGTATTTATACCTAGGTAAAATTACCTAATCAAAATTGAGTTATTGCTTTCAGTCACTGAATTACAGACAACACAAAATTGCAAAATCGCCAAAATTTTTTAAAAATTTTTATGTAAATTTTTATTAAGAGATTATTACTCTGAAAACAAGCCAAAATTACAGTAAAAAGAAGTTATTACTGTAATCCGGCTTGAAATACTGTTTATGAAATTTTATATTCTGATCTATGAATGACGGATATTCATCACGTTTTTCTTTAAATTTGGACAATCCGACCGCACTATCATCATCTTTTAAGAAAAATTTCAATAAATCCATGATTACACATCCTTCCGATTTTTTCAGTGTATAATGTATTTAATGTTATTCTGGAAAAAGTCAAAAAAAAGGAGATATAAAAATGACAGAACTGGTAACTAAAGACATGAACATTATTGAAATCGCACAAAAACACCCTGAAAGCATCGAAATATTCCACAAATACGGCTTGGGCTGTTTAGGCTGCGCAGCTGCAAGATTTGAAAATCTTGAAGCAGGAGCAAAAGTTCACGGTTTTGATGTAAATGAAATGGTTAATGACATCAATGCTGCTATTGAAGCTTCTGAGCAATAATAAATAATTTAATACAAAATAAAATCCGCCGCTTACATAAGTAAGCGGCGGATTTATATACTTTTTTGATTATGCGGCATCTCTATTCAAAAATCCCTGCATTGTAGGCTTGCTTGACGGCACAAGCGGAGCCTGTTGAGCCTGAGTACGATTTTTAATTTCGTTTTCCTTAGCTTTGCGTTTATCTGTCATATTTTTGCATAAATCAGTCAAACCGATTATCAAGCCAGGAACAAGAACTAATGTAGATAATGCCCCAAAGAAGCTGTTGCAGGTCTTAGCTCTGTTGAGCAGTTTATTAGGTTTATCAAATAATTTATACAACTGTTCAAGTTTTTCAGGTGCGCTTTCTTTTGCGGCATGCAGAGCTTCTTTTATTTCAACCTTTGTAGCTTCCGCAAAAGATTTACCTTTTACATCTTTTAATATAGCCTCTGTTGCCTTTTGAATTTCACCATCATTAGCAAGAGCTTTTTTAACGTCTCCGCCTGATTTTTCAATGAAATCGACAAATCCGTCAATACCGCCTTTGTAAGATCTTATATCAGTGTATTTTGAATCAAGTTCTTTGCTTGACAACACCGAATGTCTTGTATCGGCAGGATTGAGGTAATCCCAAGTCTTTTGAAGAAGATTACGACCTTCCATATTTTTGCTGTTCAGCGCAAGTCCCGTCATCTTTGTAAATCCGTCAGAACATAATCTTGCAAGAGCTTTGGCACCAAATAACAATGCCGTAAATGCAGTCATATCACGAACAAGAATTTCGCCGTAATCATATTTGTCCTGAGCATGAATAAGTCTTGGCGGAATACAAGCACCGTATAAAAGAACTGACATAGCTTGCCCCTGAATTATAGGACCGTCAAGTTCAAATATATCAGAAATCTTTTTCAATTTTGATGTGTTGAATACTTTTTCACCCGCTTTTTCAAGGAATGAACCGGCACTGCCGAATGATACATTCTGATTGTTAGTCTTTTGGTTAGCATTATTTACAGCAGGCTTCAAGGCTGGTTCATCATCATTCATCAAAGCAGGATTCTTACCGCCCGTACCCATATTATACAATTTTGGAATTTGAGTATAGAACAATGCAACTGCAGCAAACAAGCCCAAATTGGTTAATAACCTTGAACCCATTTTCTTGTTTGTAAATTTCTTCATTACATCATCAATATTAGCATCATTAGCATTCGTCAAAGCTTTATGAGCAGATTTAACTGCATCATCAAAATAATTTTTCATAGCGGTAGTCAATTTGCCGATAGAGCCGTGTTTTACACCTTTACCGTCAGATGCACTGATAGAAACAGCCATGTGATTTGAATCACCACCGACATGTTTCTTTCTCAAGTTCATAAAGTCATCTTCAATTGACCCTAATTTTTCTAACGCAGCTTTTCTTGCTGATTTATCCTTAATTGCCATTGCATCTTCAATCTGAATATGTTTTTGAGCATACTCATGTGCTGTTTTTTCAAGGTTTTCAAGCGGGAGAGCATCCTGTTGTTTATTGATACTCTGTTCAAGGACATCTTTGTAAACCGCAGTATAGAAAGCTTTTTTATCTGCTTTTCCGTTTATAATTGCTTCCTTATTATTTTTTGCAAATTCACCGAAAATATTTTTAAAACCGTCAATAAAATCAAGTTTTACACTGTTTGCAGAACCTGCATACTTATTGATACCCTTTAATAAAAACCAAGGAATAATAAATGCACTTGGACCTGTAATAACTTCTCTGAGCCCTTCTTTTCTTGCATAAGCCCAGTTTAATTCACGTTTTGGTTCACCGTTTTTATTCAGAATTTCGTTTCCGTTTTCGTCATGCTTTTTCTTACCGCCACGTTTTAAACCTTTATACACACGAGGAGCAATAAATCCCAAACCGTCCTGAATACAGAAAGATGCGGCAAATCCGCCTGCGGCAATAAAATCCATTAATTTAACAATAAAGTTAGGAGAAGGCATTTTGCCCGTAAAATTAACGGCACTGTTCCCCGCAACACTTGCGTTCGGGGCTTGTATATTATCGGTTCTTTTATTGGTATTTCTTACAGAACCTATATTTTGACCTACTGATTTTACCTGCATAATCCCTACTGAATTTTAACCTGCTACATGTAAGATAAAAACAATGTTTTAAAAATAATTGTCTGTTTATCGGGTAATGTTTCAAAACTTTTACATTATACACACAACTGTTTTGGAACAAGTGTAATTATTATACTTAATATTAATTATTTTTTCAAGTTATTTACTACAATTATAACAATTCTGTTACATTTTTACTGTTTTTGCGTGTTTATAAGACTTTGAATGACTTCCAGTGATCTTTTGGACATCAATTCACCTTTGAGTTTTTTATTCTTTCTTTCTTTTTTGGGCAATTCAACGGCAGGAACAATACCCCAATTTGAATTTATCGGCTGGAAATTATCATTTTCGGGATTTGTTATATAGTGAGTCAGAGCGCCAAGCATTGTTTCTTCAGGAAGCTCCAAAAGTTCTCTGCCGTTGATATAATTTGCCATATTTATACCGCAAAGAAGTCCTGAAGCTATTGATTCCGTGTAACCTTCAGTTCCTGTAATCTGACCCGCAAAAAATAAATCTTCACGTTTTTTGGTTTGAAGTGTCGGATAAAGGAGTTTGGGAGAATTTATAAATGTATTTCTGTGCATAACTCCGTATCTGACAATAGAGCAATTTTCAAGTCCCGGAATTGATTGCAGCAATTCTTTCTGCGCACCCCATTTAAGATTTGTCTGAAATCCTACAAGATTGTAAAGTGTTTTTGCACTGTTATCCTGCCTTAACTGAACAACAGCATAATTTTTTTCGTTTGTTCGTTTATCAATCAACCCGACAGGCTTCATAGGTCCAAACCGCAAAGTATCCTTCCCTCGGGAAGCCAAAACCTCAATCGGCAGGCAACTCTCAAAAAATTTTGCACCTTTTTCAAAATCATGACGCTCTATACGAGGAGCATTAATAAGAATATTATAGAATTTTTCATACTGCTCTTTGTTCATAGGACAATTTATATAAGAGGCTTCCCCCCTATCATACCTGCTTGCCCAAAATGCTGTATCAAAATTTATGCTGTCACATTCAACAATCGGGGCAATAGCATCAAAGAAATGCAAATATTCGCTGTCGGCAAAATCTTTAATATCATCAGCAAATTTATCACTCGTTAAAGGCCCTGATGCAATTATAGTCGGCGTATTTGGAATTTGTGTTATTTCTTCTCTTACAAGATTTATATTCGGTTCATCTTCAATCAATTTTGTAACAGTTTGGGAAAATTTATGCCTGTCAATAGCAAGTGCATTACCCGCAGGAACTGCACAATTTTTTGCAACTTTTATCAAGCACCCGCCAAGCAGCTCCATTTCATGTTTTAACAACCCGCTTGCATTAGTAATATCATAAGAGCCAAGACTGTTTGAACATACAAATTCCGCACAATCTTGCGTAGTATGCGCTCCTGTCATAACTTTAGGTCGCATTTCATATAAATTGACCTTTATGTTTCTTTTTGCAAGCCAGAGTGCTGCTTCTGACCCTGCAAGCCCACCGCCGATAACATTTACTTCCATAACCTTTAGTCTATGACAAATATACAATTATATCAATCAATTACCCTTAAATGACATGCACTGCAAGAATTTCAGATGTTAAGAAATGTTAAATTACATGTAATAAAAAAGGCAATTTTCATGCAGATATAAACTTTATATACATGAGAGGTATCACACGAGGTAACCATGAGCATACAATACACAAATCAAATAACAATGACAGGATGCGGCATGCCACCAATGATGATGGGATGCGGTATGCAACCTCCAATGATGATTAATTCGTGCTTTGCGCCAATGCCAATGCCGGTTGCACCTATGGTACCTGTTGCACCTATGATGCCAATGAATAACAGTATGGCAGCAGGGTGGTGCGTTGGAACATTAATGGGCATGCCGGGAGTTTTACCGGCTATCGGAAAAGGTCTGGAATGGGGTTATAACAACATTATAAAACCTGTTTGGAATGGTGTTGTAAAACCTGCATGGAATTTTGTTAAAAATGATATACTTAAACCAATCGGCTCAGGTCTGAAATGGTTATGGGATCACTCAATCGGCTGGGGTCTTAAGAAAATCGGAGAACTCACATCCAAAAAACAGGGTGATGAAGATGAGGACGAAGAAATAGACGAGGTTGATGAAACAACAGAAAACACAAAAGTCCAAGATAACGAATCAGTTGATGAAGTTGATGACACAGATGATATTGAAGGGCGTGACGAAGACGACGATGAATAAGATATAAAAAAAGCGGTTTAAAAACCGCTTTTTTATTGAAATTATTATTCATATCTTAAAGCATCAATCGGATTTAATAAAGAAGCTTTATATGCGGGATAATAACCAAATCCGACCCCTATTGCCGCAGAAAAACCCAAAGAGAGCATAACTGATGACATGGTTATGGCTATATTCATGCCTGCAAACTTATGCATCAGATTCGCTCCGATTATTCCGACCAACACACCGACAATTCCGCCCGAAATAGACAATAAAAACGATTCTATCAAAAACTGAAATCTTATATCGGAAGCCTTTGCACCGATTGCCATTCTTATCCCGATTTCTTTTGTTCTTTCGGTAACGGAAACAAGCATGATATTCATAATCCCGATACCGCCGACAATCAATGATACCCCAGCAATTGCACCAAGCAAAAGCGACATGGTTTTAGTTGTTGATTTTATAGTTTCCTGCATTTCGGCAAGATTTCTTATTTCAAAATCATTATCCTGTTTTGCCCCTATATGATGACGATTTTTTAAAATATCGGTTATATCCTCTTGCGCCATGGCTATAACATCATCATTTTGTGCTTTTACGGCAATCATGGAAACAGTCCCGGGGAAATCAGTTCCGAAAACTTTTCTTTGAGCAGTAGTTATAGGGATGAATACAAGATCGTCTTGATCCTGTCCCATTCCGCTTGAACCCTTGCTTTTTAACAAACCTATAACCTTAAAAGGAATATTTCCTATTCTTATTGTCTTTCCTATCGGATCTACATCGCCGAATAATTCTGTTGCAACTGTCTGACCGATTACTGCAACTTTTGTTCCGTTTTTGGTGTCTTCAGGTATAAAGCCCCTTCCGGAATCAAGCTCATAATTTCTTATCATAAAATAGGACATGGTTGTACCTGCAATCGAGGTAGACCAATTGCGGTTTCCATAAGTAACCTGTTTCCCTTCCGCCGAATAAGGCGCCACTGCAAGAATTCCCCTTGCTTTTTCTTCTATTGCCTGAGCATCTTTCATTGTAAGTGTCGGTTTTGAACCTGCACCCATTCTGACTCCGCCTGACTTGGCTGATGCGGAACGAATCATTAACAGGTTACTTCCCATTGATTCCATATCGGAAGCAATTTTTTTACTTGCTCCGCTGCCGACAGCGAGCATTACAATAACAGCACTGACACCGATAATTATACCCAAGCTCGTGAGCATTGAACGCATTTTATTTATCTTTAAAGATATAACTGACATTTTTAATATAGACTTAAAATCTAACATTTTATGTCTCCCTTGTTCTGTGTTTTAGCCATTCATTTTTTGGCTGATCAAGTACAATCTTTCCGTCTTTAAATTTTACAATTCTCTGAGTATACTCTGCAATATCAGGTTCATGAGTAACAAGAACTATTGTTTTACCGTATTTTTGATTAAGTTTCACAAAAAATTCCATAACTTCTATACTTGTTTTAGTATCAAGATTTCCTGTCGGTTCATCTGCAAGAATAAGCGGGGCATCATTTACCAGCGCCCTTGCAATCGCAACCCTTTGCTGCTGACCGCCTGACATTTGGTTTGGCATGTGGTCTTCTCTGTTTTTAAGACCGACAATTTCAAGTGCCAATTTTCCCCTCTCTATTCTTTCCGCTTCGGCAACACCTTTATATATCATAGGCAGACAAACATTATCAAGCGCAGAAGTTCTTGATATAAGATTAAACCCTTGAAATACGAACCCCATTTTTTCGCATCTGACCATTGCAAGCCTGTCAGGCGGCAAGTTTAGCATATCTTCCCCATCAAGATAATATTCTCCCGAATTCGGTTTATCCAAAGTCCCAAGCATATTCATAAATGTGGATTTGCCAGAACCTGATGTTCCCATAATTGCAACAAATTCTCCCTCTTTAACGTTTAATGAAACATCATCCAACGCATTGAAAGATTCTTCGCCTGTGGAATAAGTTTTTATTGCGTGTTTTACTTCTATTAAATCCATAATTCAGAGTCCAATCTTTTCATTTAAATATCTTTTAATTCTTGTTTATATTTTTTATTGAAATCAACAAAAATCCAACTCGCAACATAAATCGCAACAACCATAACAAGCAGTATAAATGTAATAGCGTTAGCATAATCACAAGGGCTTGAACCGAACAGAACTGACACCCCAAAATTACGCCAAATAAAAAAATTTAAAAAACATAGAAGTAATATTTCACAAAGAACACACCCGTTAAACATTGATTTCCTGATTTTTTCATATTTTTGCAATACGGGAAATAACTCTTTTGTATACATTTCATAAAATTTTTGTTTACTTATTTTTGGCATAATTTATCCATTCTTATTTGCTTATTATCCTAAAACATCCCCGGAGGTCCGCCTCTGCGTTTTTGAGAACCGACATTCTTATCCGATTTTCCTGTCGAACCTATTATAATTTTATCCCCTGCCTTTAATTTTTTACTTATAATTTCGACATTTGAATCGTCACTTGCGCCTTCTTTAACGGGTATTCTTACGGGTTCTTTTCCTTCAAGAATCCATATTCCTTGCTCTTTATATTTTTTCCCGCTTGTTTCCGGAGTATATTTTAAAGCTACTGACGGAGCGCAAAGCACATCTTTATTTTGGCTTGTAATAATGGAAACATTTGCAGTCATTCCGGGCTTTAATTTCAAATCTTCGTTATCAACGCTTACAATTACCGTATAAGTTACGACATTTGATGTTGTTGTCGAATCTAAACGAACCTGAGTAACTTTTCCGTGAAAAGTTGCATCGGGGTATCCGTCAAGAGTATATTCAACTTCTTGCCCCGCTTTAACTTTTCCGATATCGGCTTCAGATACATTAACTTCTATCTGCATTTTCTTTAAATCCTGTGCAATCGTGAACAATTCCGGAGCCTGAAAACTTGCGGCAACAGGCTGACCTACGTCAATTGCACGTTTGATAATTGTTCCGTCTACGGGAGCTATAATTTTTGTGTATCCCAAATTTGTCATAGATGTATTCAAATTTGCTCTTGCCTGTGCAATAGATGCCCTTTGTGCACCGATTGATGCTTTTTTTGCAAGATAATCACTTTCTGCCTGATCCAATTCACTGCGAGCTATAAAATTTTTGTTATAAAGATTTTTATATCGTGTATAAGTTTTTTGGGCAAAAACCATTTCTGCATTTAATTTTGCAAGATTTGCCTCCGCATTATTTATTTGAGCAAGGTTCTGATCGACTGCCGCCTGAAAGTTTGCAGGGTCAATCTGTGCAAGCAGCTGTCCTTTTTTAACCTCTGAATTATAATCAACATAAATTTCTTTCATAAGACCTGATACCGTTGAACCTACACTGACTATATTTACGGGATTTATTGTACCTGATGCCTCTACAACCTGAGTAATTGTGCAGCGTTCCAGAGTATATGTCTGATAATGGACTTTATTCCCGTGAGTGAAACAAAAACCAAAGGCGCAACAAGCAACCAAAGCTAAAGGAATTACGATTTTTTTATTTTTCAGTTTTTGTAATAAATTATTTCTTTTTTCCATTTTTCTTAACCTCTAAAGTTTTTGTTACCGGCTGCGGCATAGCTATTACGCTTTCCACATTTGCCCTTGCAACATTGTATAAATAAATTGTATTTATATATGAATGCTGTGCATTATTATAATTGACTTTGGCATCCTGAAGTTCTATGTAATCGCCCAAACCGACATAATAACGACCTTCCGCAAGTTCATAATTTTCTTTTGTCTGTCTGACTTTAACAGCCTGAAGCGGAATTTGTTTTTCCAACTGAACCATATTTATATAAGCCGCCTGTACCTGAAAATATATATCTTTCTCCAGTTGGTCAAAAGTTGTTTTGGCTATTTCAAGATGATATTTCCCTGCATCAACACGATTTTTTTGCGCCATAATATTCAGATTACTTGAAAGATTAACGCCTGCATTTAAAGTATTGGTCGAATAGGTATTATTTGCATCCCTTAAACCGTATCCTGCGCTTGCACTAATTGACGGATAAAAATTACGTTTTATATAGAGCAAATTCTCATCAATAGCATCAACGGTAGCCTCATAAGCCTTTAAATCCGCACGGTTTTTCTTTGCCATTTTCACACATTCATCAAAACTGTAAGGAAATTTTTCTAGTTTGTAATCGGTTAAAAGTTCCAAAGCTTCGACGGAAGATGTAAATTTTGCATCCTCAACACCGCTTGGCGGAGTACTTGACTCCAACGTTCCTATTTTTTGAAATTTTGACAAATCAATCGGCGCAACATTATCGGAAAGATTAAATCCAAATTCTCCATCAATTTCATAATTCGGAGCATCTGTCAGATACATTGCATTATTTAGATTAACAATTGCTGTTTGATAGTTATTCTCTGATTGAATCAGACTGATTTTTGAATCACTCAGAATTACTTCTGCATTAACCAAATCGATTTTTGATTTTAAACCTTCATCATAATAAGCTTTTGTACGCAAATAGTTTCTTTCGTTTATATCAACATAAGCTTGATTTATAAGAACATTTGCCCTTGCCGCCAAAACCTGATAATACTTCTGTTTAACATCAAATGTAACTTCTCTGACAGCATTATAAAAATTGTATTCATCTGCAATCAAATAAAATTTCTGCATTTTTATAAGTGCATAAGTTTTTCCAAAATCAAACAAAAGCATATTTAAAGTGGCATTCAGATTGTATGAATTTACATCAGAATTAAATCTTCTTGTATGTGTATCCGCAAAATTATACCCCGCACCTACACCTATTGTCGGAAAAAATTCGGAACGTGCGATATTAACATCTGTTTTAGCTATCATATAATTGTATTGCGCATTTTTGACTGCCGCACTGTTATTAAGCGCAATGGCAATACAATCGTTAAGCTTCAGAACCGAACCTTGTTTAACCTTAATTGACTGGGCTTCAACAGGGGTTACAGCAGTATTATTATCATCAATGGCAAAAGCCGGTACAAACGATAATACCGAACAAATAACTAATCCTGCCAATATTTTTTTATATGAAATCAAAATTGTATACCTTTTCCGACGTTATACATATAGAACGATTAAAACACACTTTTGTTCATTTTTTGTCATTTAAACAGTTGAAATTATTTTTTCAGGGAATTTACCACTGATTTAGTCCGAATACAGTTATTCTAAGGCGTTAGATAATGAGATTATTCGTTTCACTCAGAATGACTGTATAAACCGAAGAATCTCCTAATCTTTTATTATTAGGCTAAACTTTGCTAAATGCACATTATGACTAATTCGTAACATGTTGTTATTTTATTTGCCGTAAAATTGCCTGATTTTAAATAAAATTAAAAACAGGCAATTTTTTGGAGAAAAATTACTTTATAAAAATATAGGTAGTTGAAACTTTTAAGGTTTGTAATGGCAGTAAATTCAGTTTTATCATCAAGAATTGTCGGAAAAATAATTAACAGCGGTGAAAAAATTATATGCAAAGACGGTTTAGAAATTTTAGCACCCGCCAAAGCCGTTAAATATGATGTATTGACAGGCAGCGGCAAAAAAGGGGAATTTCAACAGTACATTTTCAGAAGTAAAAAAGATAAACCTGTTCAAATTCTGACAAAATATGACAACAACGGTGAAGTCAAATATGTTGTAACAGATTACACCCGAAAAAACGGAGTACTTGATATCACCCGCAGGACTACTGTAAATGGGGATGTGACAACACAATATGCTTCTATTTTGCCTCAACAGATGCCTGATGGCGAAATTATATTTTCAAAATCATTTATGACAAGCTCTCCAAAAGGCGATAAAGGAGGTTTGGAATTATTGCAAAAGGGTAAAAAACCGATAGGTTTAAGTTACAAATACAACTATGACGGAACCCCGACCGCAATTGAATACAAAAATACTCAAGGTCAAAAATTGGATATTACAGAAACAGAATCAAGATATCTTCCTTTTGTCCCCCGCAGATATGTAATTGTTGAACAAAACGGGCAACTTGCGCTTGGCAGTGCCGATTTTACAAGAGAAGGAGCACAAAAGAAAATTAATCTTGCGCAAATTATTCAGGAAAAATTACACAGTATTGAAGGCATTTTACCCCGTGCTAAATCTGTTGAAGCCAAAGACTTACATCTCATAAAAACAAGCGGCATGACACCTGAGGAGTATTTTGCAGAAAAAGGGTTTATGATAAAAGGCGAACATTTAGGAAACGGTCAGATAAATATTGTAACAAACATTGATAACAATTCTGACGGGGTTGTGATTTTGGACTTTTTATCTCATGAAATGCAACACGCATCAGATACCATAAAAATGTATCGCGGTGGGGCTGAAGCGACTGATGAAGCATTAAAAAAAGTCGGAAAAACATTAGAAGAATGGAATCAGGCAAATGAATCGGAATTTAAAGATTTGAATATGGAAGAATATATGAAAAAAGTTATTGACAAAAAAGGTAAAGCGCTAAAAGGAACACCCGAATATGATGAGTCTGTCAAACTTTATGAAATGAACTTCCGAACAACTGCCGTAAAAGACCAAACCAGTGCTTCTGCACATGACCGGCTTCCTTTAGAGCAGCGTGCAATAGAAAGAGAAAAACAACAGTTGGAATTTTATACCCAAATCTGCCAAAAAATAACAAACTTTCTGACAACTTTTTTAGGTCAAAAATAAAGGAAATTATATATTAAATTAGTCCAAAATAATAAAACCTATTCCCTCTCCTAAAAGATTTAGGAGAGGGTGCAGATGTTTGAGCATAGCGAATTACATCTGCGGGTGAGGTTTGATAAAGTTTATTAATTTAACCTCACCAACAATTTGTACGGCAACAAGTTGCCTACATCTTGTATCCTCTCCTGAAATCAGGAGAGGATAATTTATTTTGGTTAATTATGCATATAAGTACCAAAAATAAAATAATTCCATTCCCAAAAAGCTCTATATAAACCCTCTAACCTAGCGTCTGTATTCTGCTTCGAGTTTTGATAATTCAATATTTCTCAATTCTTCAATTCTGCTAAGCTGAGCATAAAAAGCGGAATTGTCTATTCCGATATCATCCGCATCATGAAACCATAAAGACCTTTTATCATCATATTTTTCATTTATAGCGGATTTTTTTGCATTGTATTCGGCTCTAGACATTTTTGGTGTTGAATACCATTGTGAATACGGCTCTCCGTCAAGTTCCCCAAAAGATATCTTACTTGCTAATGGTTTTTTAAAAACTGAAATCAATCCGATATTCATTACAAATCTCCTAAAAAATATATTGTAGATATTATAAAACGTATAAAGAATAAATTTGCCATTTTGACAAATATTATTTACTAAAAACATTTTACATTATTATGCAGCAATTATCTTATTTAATTAATTGCTGAATTTCTTTAAATTTAGGATGCTTAGAACTTTTTAAAAGATTAAACAACGCCATTTCAAGTGTTATTATATATGCTCCGCACTGTTTCATAACATCAAGTGCAGCATTGTGATTATTTATATCTCTTGAAGATGAGCAGTCACTTATCACAAACACATTATAATTCTTTTCAAGTAAATCAATTACACTTTGAAAAACACAAATATGTGTTTCAATCCCAAAAATGAGAATATTTTTATTTCTCAGTTTTTTAAATTCTTCGTTAAATTCAAAAGTTTTTAAGGCTGAAAATGTTGTTTTTTCAACAATTTTAAAATCATCAATATTTTTAATTCTTTCTATTGTTGAGCCCAATCCTTTTGGGTATTGTTCGGTAATTATAGTATCAAGATTTAATATACTTGCCGTTTTCATAATTTTTACAATATTCTCACTGATTTGAGCACTGTTTTGGAGCATATTAACCAATTTATCCTGAATATCTATACAAATTATTGTTGTATCAGTTTCATCAAACATCTTTACCTCTGATTAAATATTACATAAAATATTTTATCTCAAATTTTTGTATTATAAAAGCTTATAGTTATTTGGAATAAAATTTTGTGCAATTTTGTATAAGCTTGTATGTTGGTCATACTTGCCCAACAATATAAATTTAACTAAAATGAATAATATTAATTTATCGGACATTTTATACAAATATAGTTAAAAGTCTGTTGGTTGGGTGCAAGCAAACATATTTAATATAATAGAAAATGCCGCAGTACAAGAACAGAAATTTTGATATTTATTTTGGTGTAAAAATTGCACTCTATGTACTTCCTGATTTGAAAAATTTGTGGTAGTATTTCGTTAAGGAAAACATACCATTGCGAGGACAAACGGCAATGAGAATGCGGCAGTCCACAAGAGAAACGGATTGCCACGAAAATCAAAGATTTTCTCGCAATGAGAAAAAGGGGGTAAGATGAATAAAAAGATTTTAATATCGGCATTTTTGTTAGTTTCATTGTGTGTTGGCGGTTATGTTTTTGCAGATACTTATTCTGATAACACAAGTTTCAGAAATAACTTTTCCGATAAAACCGTAAATATTACTGAAAAAGATAATAAACTCATTGAAATATTTGATCCCGAAGATTCTATAACAATTCCAAATAATTCTGCTTATTTTAAATTCAAAAAAGATATTTTAAATGGGCAACCCATGAAATATTATAGTTTTGAATATGATAATAAAACTTTTGAATGGCTTACACCTAAAAACAAAGACGAAATATCATTTAAAGAAAATGCCGTTTTACTTATAACTTATAACAATAAAACTCAAATAATAAAAGTAAAAGGCGAGGGCGGTCAAGGAACTTATGTAGAGCCGAACGACAAATTTTCTTTTGTTGATGTAAATTTTGATGGTAATCCTGATTTAATGGTGAAGGCCGGAACTTTTGGGAACCAGGAAGCAGCAAAATACTATTGTTTTATACAAACAAATAAGGGATTTAAAGAAGTACCGAAATTTGTTGATATTTTAAATCCTGTAATTGATAAAGAAAATAAAGTTATAAAAAGTGAATGGCGGAATTCTGCAAATTCCTACGGAAAAGCAGAATATAAAATTTCCAACAATAAAATTCTAAAAATTAAATAATCTGTGTAGCTAAATTTGATGTAAACAGACACATAGTTTGCTACTCATTAGCAGATAGTTTGCTCTTTTACGGTTAGGAAAATTTTAATTTTTATAATTAATTTAGATTTAAAAATTTAATAAATCATCGTAGGTGATGTCATAAATCCTTGCTTGTTTGGAACGTCTTTATTAGTAAAACCAACCTTTATTTTATTACGACCGAACCGTTCTTCAATTCTATCGATAGCACGACCAAGCCGTTCGCTTTTTTCTTTTTTTACTTGATCCTCGAACATATTTAATTGTTCGTTTGAACTTAATTTGAACTCCTCTAAAAGAATCCCAACACTCCTATATAAAATATTAGGGGAGTACATCATTTCTAAAAGTTCAAAGGCTGTTTTAGAAATGTTCAATTCAAAGTCAGTCGGGTTTTCAAGTTTAGCTTCCAAAAAACCGCATTTAAAATCTTTTGTTTTTACGATTACACCAATCTTATTACATTTACATTCTGCTTGGCGAAGCCTCCGGCATGCAGAATGAATATGAACATACCTATAAAATATCCTGAAGAAAAAACATATATTCCGACAAAGCAAGAGTATGTGTGCCGTTTTTGTGGAAAAGATAAGACACAAACAACCTTCAAAGAAGTAGCTCATGCAATACCTGAATTTACAGGTAACAAAACACTTTTAACAAAAAATGAGTGTGATACATGTAATAGAGAATTTGGACAAAAATACGAAGATCATCTTGCAAAGTTTTTATTGCCTGCAAATGCGTTTATGCAAATTAGAGGAAAAAAAGGAATTCCAACATATAAAAACAAAGATGAAACTATAAGAATTGAAACAAAAGATGCCAAACTGCATATAACTCACAAAAATTCAAAAAATGTTGTTTTTGATAGGGATAATAAAACAATATTATGTGAATTAGAATCACAACCTTTTATACCAATAAAAGCCTACTGTGCTTTTTTGAAAATGGCACTTTCGATTATGCCTGAAGAAGAATTAATAAATTTTCAGGAATGTATAGATTATATAAAAGGCGAATACAAAGGTATATTCAAGGCTTTTCCGTCTGTTTTGATAACATTTACGAATGGCAACAGACCTTATTATGAGATATTGAATTTTATTTGTATTAGAAAAGAAAAAAACTATAATCTGCCATATATGTTATATGTGTTAGCTTTCGGAAATTTTATGTATCAAATTATAGTTCCATCAGTTGTTCAAGATAATTTAAATAACAAAGAAAAGCCAAATTACACAATAAAAGCTTTCCCAAAAATATCTTGTATAATACTCATAGTGATAGGAGTCGGAGTCAGGAGTAATTTGTAAGCATCACCGACTGCATCTTTTAGCGTTTGCACCATTTTGTTTTCCGGCTTTGATAAAACATCTGCTTCGTCAAAAATTACAAGATCCCATTCTCGTTCTTTAACTGCAAGTGCGTGTCTTGTTGCGATATCGTATGTTGTAATAACAATCCCGACTTCATCAGGCAGAGTTTTTGAATTATTCCAAAACACGAACGGAACGGTCGGGAAGTCTTTTTCTAATTTTCGTCTCCATTGAGGAACGAGGTTCGGAGGTAAAATCACAAGAATATTAGGTTTTCCCTCGTACCATTTTTGACAAGCAACCAAAAGTGCCTCGTAGGTTTTACCTAAACTTGCCTCATCACATAAAATACACCCCTGCAAATAATCGGAACGCAGAGCAAATCGTGCCGCCATAATTTGATACGGATAAATTTTGGCATTAGAAGATGCATAAACCGGCAGGAAGTTTTTATCGTCAGCAAGACTTTCAAGACGATTAGCCTCAACAATTGCAGAATATTTTGATTGAAACTTTGATTTCACTTCCATTCTGTGCCTATTTTAGCATAAATAAACGGGGTGGTTATTACCTCGCACCGTTTTGTTTATGACTGCAAATTTGTTTTTAATTTTTATGCTATAATTTGTGTAAATAAAAGGGATAAATTCAGGAGTACATATTATGCAAGTGCAAGCGATAAATAATCAAAATAATCAAACAAGTTTCGGAGCAATTTTTCAGCCGAAAAATATTAATTTCAATAAGGTTCAAGAACCTATTGCAGAGGCAATAAAAAAAGCCATGAGAGAACCTTTGCAAAAATTTAAAGGTGAAACGGCAGAAGGTTTTTATAAGTCAAAAGGACTTGACTTTGAAATAACACCACACAGTAGCGAATCGGTTTATTTATCTGCATATAAGGGAATGAAAGAAATCGGCAGAGGTGTTGATAGAGGATATACATATTCAGATAAAATATGTATCGGAGAGTATGACCAATATTCAGAATTTAGAGTTTCCGATATTGAATCAGGGATAAAAGAGAAAAAAAGAAACGATTTCGGATTTGGATTTGCAGTTGCTATTGTCGGCATTGCTGCTGTTCTTCAATTTACACTTGGTTTGTCGACAAAACTTGGTAGGAAAACACAGGAAATAACAAAACCATTAATTGAAAATGTTGATAGTATCGCAAATAAAGCAAAAGCTGTTTTGCCTGATACAACTGCGGTAAAGACAAAAATTTTGAAAACAATTAAAAAATAGGGGTAAATAATTATGCAAGTACAATCAATAAATACTTATAATAATCAGCCGAGTTTTAAAGCAATAAAGTATCAAGACGGATTATTAAATAATAAAAATCGCAAAGCGGTTTCTGATTTTATTGCAAATAGATTAAATGAAATTGACCCAAGCGATAGATTAAAACGCAGTTATGTTAAAAGAGCCAAATTTTGGGGATATGATATTTTATTTTCAAAAGGCGAAAAAAAGAACTCTGTTAGAGTTGACGTGGTATCTACTTTGTTAGAAGAAAAAGCTGCTCCATACAATGGGGTTCCCATATATGATTGGACACATGTTGGCACTTATTCAAAGCCAGAAGAATTTAATATTCAACATTTTAATAATACATATAGACAAAGTGAAAAATCAGCAAAAAAACAAGGCTGTGTTTGGATTGGAATTTTAGGAGTACTATTTTCAGGATTAGTTGGGGTAATTGGTTATGGTATAAAAAAAGATTTGACTTCTGCTAAAGGAAAACCAAATACAACAATTGTTGCTAAAGATACATTAAAAACTGATAGTATTAAGCCGATTTTAGAAGATAGTTTTAAATTAGGAAAAAAGGTTATTAGAAAATAGGTGTAAAGAGGTAAATAATTATGCAAGTGCAATCTATAAATGCTTATAATAATCAACCAAGTTTCGGTGCAAAAATTGTTGTAAAAACAAAAGATATGCAAACTTATATGGATTATTTAGGCAGATTCACTAAAGCCGAAAAGCCATATTATAATTCCTCAAAAGATTTAGAACTTACAAACAAAATTTTTGATGCGTTTGAAAAACACCCCTCAAAAGAAGAAATTGTGCCTGATGTTGCATATTTAAAAAATACATTAACTAATGCAAGAGGAACAATAACATCATCAAAAGCCGCATTTATTGACACCGAGCCTGCAAGAAGTGATAGTATTGCACCGATTAAAAATATTTTCAGAAGAATATTAGATCCCGAAAATAAATGGCAGTTTAACAAACTTGTTGGTTTTGAATATCTAAGAAATTATAATTCTTGGTGGATTGATAATATTGCTCCAATTTGGAAAGATATAAATGTAAATTTTAGAGAAACGACATTTTTTAAAGGAAACTACGACAAAGAGTTCAATGCTGATTTTAATAGAGAAAGCGGAAAGTCAGAAGATTTTTTCAATCAAGAAGGTAATTTTTGGATAGAACTCCACCATAAAATTTATGGATAATTTAACAAACCAGGAAGTGAAAATCATCACTTCCTGTTTTGTTATTGTGTATATAATTCAATTAAGGTCTAACCTTACGGCATAAATTCTTAAATTTCTTTAACCCATTTTTATCAAGCAAATTGTATTTTTCAAATAATTTATGATGAGAAATACTGTCAAGCAGATATTGTTTTCCTGTTCCTAAATATCCTGTTCCGCCATTTTCGGGTAGGATTTTACTGTTTGTGATATTTTTCATTTCTCTTACAGTTACTTTTTCGGCTATCATTTCATTTAGTTTATTCAAATCAGCAGTATTTTGACCATCAAACTCACCATAAGTAAGTGGTGTTTTAGTTTTTGCAATCATTTTATTATAATCTGAAATAAAAGCAGAATCTTCTATATATTTAGTTCCCTGAAACATATCTCTAAAAACAATTGAATCAACAACATGTTGTATTCCTGCAATTTTGGCATCGCCTTTTGGTAATTTTGCATTTATGTTATTTAACTCAGCTTGAGGTTTATCAAGCATAACTTCTTCTAATAAATTTTCTCTGCTATGCCAACAGTCTTTTGCCTCTTGTTTAAGGCATGAAACAGGCAATAAAGAAGTTACTCCGAAAACAACACCGTTTATAATTCCTCTTATATTCATTAATCTTACCTCTAATCCTTTTTACTTGTGTTTATTATAATACAAAAATTCCTAAAATAAAATTTGCTAGGGGTAAATGCATAAAAACAGGAAGTGAAAATCATCACTTCCCATTTTCATTACTACAAGTTTATATCTGCAAATTCTTTATTTTCTGATTTTTTCTCTTAATTTATCAAGAAAATCATTAACACGACTTGTTGTTAATTCTTCGTGAGAGTGTTCGCCCCTATCGGCTCTATAACCGAGATATTCTTTTTTAGTTCTTGTTCCGTCTTCTAAAACCACGTTACCTAAAATTGAACGCTTTACATGACGAAATTCTAAAGGGTTGCCCATCTCGTGTAAAACAAAATCATCTTTTTTTGCTTCACTAAATTTTAAGCAAACCATATCCGTATCACGACCAATTTCTTTTGCTTTCTTTTCCCACGATTTTAGCATTTTGGAAGTTATATCATCAGTCCAGCCGCTAATTTTAACTTTCGCACCAAAATTGGTGTTGTAATTGTTGTTGTTTTGAATTCTTTGTACTTGCATTATTTTTACTCCTTAATTTTTTGATTTTGCTACTGCCGATAATAGTTTTGTTTCTGCGGTATCACCTAAATTTTTAATAGTTATATTATTATCATAAAATACAGGCAAAATATAATCTTTATAAATCTTTGCCAAATTGCGTGGCATTGATTCACGATTTGTTTCAGCAGGCAAATGTTGCAAAAATGATGCTACTTTTGCAAACCTATCTTCAACTGCTGTAAATTGTTTAGTCAGACGACCAAGATGAGTGGTTTTTACAGTATAAGTGTGATGTTTAAGACCTTCTGCTACCATTCCGAAAAAGCTATCCATTTCTTCACCATTTACATTCTGATTACCTTTTCCGACTAATAAATATATTTCATCAGTGCTTTCGCCTAAATCTCTACACATTTTAGTAAAAGTTCTTTTTACGCCTTTAGGTATAATTTTATCTACATCATCAATTAAAACCTTTGCACTAAATGTCTGATTGTAATTATTTTGTACCCTTTGTACTTGCATTTTATTTTATTCCTTAATTTATTAATTTTGACCCTATTTACTCAATGCTTTTTCCGCATTTACAATTTCTTCTTCATTAATTTTATCAAAGAATGTTGTCAGCATATTATTAGTCTTTTCTGTGATTGCAACTTCTTTATCGCCGAGTCTTGGATTGGTTAGAACAAATTTATCCTTATTTAAACCTTGAATACAATAACTTACAACGGAATCTTCTTGTCCCCAAGTTTTCATATTTTTTAATCTTGTTGCAAATCTATCACGAGATATATCACTCATTGCATTCCTTAGCCAATGTGTAGTTTCTTGAGATACACTCGCACCAAAATTTGTGTTGTAATTGTTGTTTTGTACTCTTTGTACTTGCATTTTATTTACTCCTTTAATTTATATATACAATGCGTATTTTTTACCACGATTAAATTCATGTCTAATCACATAAGGTTCTTTCTTGAATACCAGTCCGTATTCTATGTTACCTCTTCCATCAGTATCGTACCAAAACTTCAAATTTTGTTGTTTATTTTTAGGTAACATTGATATGTTAGTATCTAATAGTTTATTAACTTGCTTTGTAAATTCAGCATATTTATTTAATTCATATTTTGCACAATCGCCTGTAATTTTTCCCCACTTGCAAGGTACTTCGCCTAAGAGATCTACAAACATATCATATAATTTTTTATCAGCATCTTCGGGAATTTGTTTTTTTGCAACTTCAATACTTTCGAGTCCTTTTTTCTTTATTAAAGTTAATGAACCTTTGAATTGCGGATTATAATTATTATTTTGTACTCTTTGAATTTGCATTTTTATTTACTTTCTGAAATTTCTTTTGCGTTGTATTTATCCAATAATTTTTTATCAAATTTATTTAAAACTAATGTTGCTCCGGCTAAATATGCAAAACCAAATGCACATGCTGCCGCTACACCCGTTCCGAATTTTGCTAATTTAGAAGGTGCTTTTGAAATTTTAGATACTAATTTACTTCCGCCAATTGCAGAAAAGCCACATACTAAAATCAAACTTCCTGATGTAATTGCTTGATTTATTGCGTGAGCTTTAGGGTATTTTGATACAAATTCATCTTTTTTATCATTTGGCACAATGAAAGTTCTATTTTGCTGATTATTATAATTAACAGAATATTTTGTATTATTCCCCTGTACTTCAATTTGTTGTATTTTTATTGACATTTTACCTCCTTTACTTTCGCATGCTATATCATATTATAAAACCTGTAAAAATAAAATTTGCTATCAAGTGGCGTGCATTAAAATGCACGCTACTAACTGCGTTTCTGATTTTATGCTATACTACACACAAAGGGATAAATTTAAGGAGTAAATATTATGAAAGTTCAAGCAATTCAAAATAATAATACAAACTTTGGAATGGCTGTAACAATTTCGCCAAAGGCAAAAAAAATATTAGCACAGTAGCGTGCACTTTAGTGCACGAATTTAATTTAATGATATTTTTATTTTCGTGCATTGAAATGCACGCTACAAACTATTTTAGCATAAATAAACGGTGCGAGATTTTATTTCTTTGATTTTATGCTATACTTTAGAAAATAAAAAGGATAAATTATAAGGAGTACAGGGGTAAATAATTATGATAACATTTCCAAAAATCAAAGCGGCAAGCTACGCAATAGGCAAAAGATTACAGGGTTATCATTTGCTCCAAAATCCAAGTGGAACTTCTCAAACCGAAGTTAATATGATTAAAGAGAATTTTTATGGAACAACATCTCAATTGGATGATGTATTTCACATAACCCGGTTAAAAAAGAATTTTTCAAGTGACGGAAGTCATACTGAAAAAAGGTTTTTAATGTCCACGCATTATATGGATGTTGATACAATGCAAATGACAAAACCGAGAAAAAAGGATATTGGTTATAGTGTATATAAAGACGGGGAAAATGTTATTGTTAAAAGCAGAGAAGATATAAAATTGGAAGATGCAGAAATAAGAAAAGTTCCAAAGTTGTCTTATGAACGTAGTGGTTTATTTGCTCATGATAGCGAATATGACAAAATATGTGAATCTAAAAGACATGCTCAATTCGATAGAGGATATTATAAAACACACTATCCACTTCTAACTAAAATAATTTCACTCGGTATGCACAAACAAATGGCATATCCAATAGAAAAACGACCTAACTTTTTCAAAGTTTTATACCAAAATTTGACTAACAAGGGATAAAGGGGTAAATAAAAAGGAACAAAATATAGCAAAAAAAATTTTTAGGTTTTTTATAAATAGTAAGTATAAATTAAAATAGAGAAAATTATGAAAGTTGCCTTTATAGATTCAAAACCTAAACGATACTTATACGATAAGTTTATACCCGAAGGTATAAATATTGTTTATAATAAAGAGTTGGAAGCATTAAGGGATTGTTTGAGAAAAAAGAACTCTGAAAAAAGTGTGGAAGGTTTTTTTGTAGTTCTGAATGAAACTCCTGTCAATAAAAATAAGCATTGGGGTTTGATTAATCTTGAATTTATTAACCATTTCAACGGCAATAAAAAGAACCAAACTCCTGAAAGTGTCAGATGTGCTATATGGCGTGGTGATGATGATTGTGGAACATTCTTTGACGTTATACTTAAAAAATTCGGTAAAAATAAAAAACGTGAACACTATACCGATATGAGAACAATATGCACGCAAATTTTAGACGAGTGCAAAAAATTTGCAGATGGACATTCTGATTCGGGATTATATGATGCTAAAAATATGTTGAGAGATTTATTAACTAATAAAGGTCGTCGTTGCGAATAAAATTACTAAATAAGCAAATATATAAAAACAGGAAGTGATGATTTCACTTCCTACTTTTATCTGCAAACTTTAATTAAATTTTTTGTTCGCTTATTTTATAAAAAGTTTGTCAATTCTTTCTGGGTTTATCTTTTCCGCAACTTTTTTAAGTTTGTCAGAAGTTATAAATATATCCCCCGCACTTGGATTGTATTCATAAACATTGTATGCAATCGGGATATAATTTCCTACTTTTGAATTTTCTACTCTTAACATAGCATCTGATTGATACATACCCCAACGACCACCATCAACTGAAGAAACGATTTTTAAAGAAACATCATCACTCATTTGTTTTGCTTTATGTGAGAGAATATCAAGAACTTCACCCCATTTGGTTTTAACGGCATTAATATTTAGAGAACGATTATTGCGACATTCATTTTTTATACACTTGTCAATGAAATTCATAACACTTTCATCAACACTACCTTTGAATTGCGGATTTTTGTTAATACTGTAATGGCTATATCCATTTCCTGTGTAATTGTTTACCTTTTGTATTTGCATTATAAACCACTCCTATATTCTACTTGCAGTAATCCACAAAGGACTATTTTTTGAAGCTATATCATTACCGTTAAGTGAAGATTCCCGAACACTAAATGCTTCTTTAAATTTAGTTACGCTATCATTATATGCCTTATCAGAAATTTCTATCATATCCTTTTTTAACGCATTTATTCTATTTTGTTCATTTTCTCTAATTACAAATCCATCAAGACAATTAACTAAACTATCCAATAATGTTTCTTTTGGCTTTTGGGTGTCTTGAGAAGCTATTTCTATACTATCAACAAAACCTCTATCATTTTTGAACACTAATGTATCATAATATCTTGGATAACCAGCCAGCCTTAATTCAACTTTACCTTTTACATTTTCAGTTCTTTTAAGGAATTGTTCTTCAAGAAACTCTACGACAGGTTTTGCCATTTTTCTATGCTCGGTGTTAATTTTTAAAGTTGCACCAAAATTTGTGTTGTAATTGTTGTTGTTTTGAACTCTTTGTACTTGCATTTTATTTACTCCTTCTACTTTCGCATGCTATATCATATTATAAAACCCGTAAAAATAAAATTTGCTAAA
>FLNX01003120.1_pt1 | contig 32803 bp, 24 predicted proteins | sample 1140341 | NCBI WGS metagenome assembly FLNX01 (sample SAMEA3878208, study PRJEB12797) | bioreactor metagenome | biome: Moose rumen | place: Sweden | collected 2011-10 | reverse complement strand
GCTTTCGTCTAAAGAAAACTTAATTCTTCATCGCGGAGGGCGGGTAATTCGAAAATTATTTCTATATTTGCAACATCAATCATAGAATACGAGGATTATGCAGAGAATGAAAGTAATGCTTGGAATGGCGTGCGCCGGGCTTTGGTGCTGCCTCGCTACGGCTCAGACACCGGCTCCCGTAGGGCCGCTGCCGACGGAGGATCAGGTGAACTGGCAACGGATGGAGACTTACGCGTTTATTCACTTCGGACCGAACACCTTCGGCGACCGGGAATGGGGCTATGGCGATGCACCCGTGGAGTCGTTCGCTCCGGTGCGGCTCGATTGCGAGCAGTGGGCCAAGACGGTGAAGGAGGCTGGCATGAAGGGCATCATCCTGACGGCGAAGCACCACGACGGCTTCTGCTTGTGGCCGACGAAGTATACGGACTATTCGGTACGCAATTCATGGAGCGAAGAAAGTAATCTCGCTCCTCGCTCCCCGCTCCCCGCTCCCCGAGCATGCGATGTCGTCGGCCAGCTGGCAGCTGCCTGCCAGAAGTACGAGCTGAAGCTGGGGCTCTATCTCTCGCCTTGGGACAGGCATCAGGCGTTCTACGGCACACCGCTCTACGTGGAGTATTTCTATGCGCAGCTGGAGGAGCTGCTCACGCAATACGGCGACCTGTTTGAGGTGTGGTTCGACGGAGCCAATGGCGGCGACGGCTGGTATGGCGGAGCCAAGGAAACCCGACGGATAGACCGCCGCACCTATTATGACTTTCCCCGCGCCCATGCCTTGGTGAAGCGCCTTCAGCCCCATGCGGTCATCTTCTCCGACGGCGGACCGGGCTGCCGCTGGGTGGGCAACGAGGAAGGTCATGCCGACGCCACCAACTGGGCTTTCCTTCGCATCAACGAGGTCTATCCCGGCTATGAGAACTACAAGGAATTGCAGAGCGGACATGCCGACGGCGATACGTGGGTGGCTTCGGAGTGCAACACGAGTATTCGTCCGGGCTGGTTCTATCATGAGCGCGAGGACGGGAAGGTGAAGACCGTGGCGGAACTGACCGACCTGTATTACCGTAGCGTGGGGCATAACGGCACGTTCCTGCTGAACTTCCCCGTAGACAAGGACGGGCTGATCCATCCCATCGACTCTGCCCATGCCGTTGACTTCTACAAGCAGGTGGCATCGGAGCTGAAGACGAATCTGCTGAAGAAGGCGAAGATTAGCACCCTTGCATCCTCGAAAAACGTCAGCGCCCTCGTCGACGATGACTTCGATACGTATTGGTCAACGCCCGAGGGGGTGACGACGGCGACGCTGGATATCACGTTGAAGGGCCTGCAACGGCTCAACCGCCTGATGCTACAGGAGTATATCCCCCTGGGGCAGCGTGTGGAGCGGTTCGCCGTGGAGTATCTCGACGGCAAGAACTGGGTGCCTCTGAAGGTGAACGAGGCTACTACGACCATCGGCTACAAGCGGCTCTTGCGCTTCAAGACCATACAGACCAAGCGCCTGCGCATCCATTTCGAGAAGGCGCGCGGCCCGCTCTGCATCAATGGCTTGGGGGCTTACTACGCTCCGAATGCCTTGGAGAAATACGACGACAACGGGAATATGATTCCCAATGACGCCGAACAGGCCAAGAAGGAGGCTAACTACTCGTTGCCCTTCAACGTCGTTTCGGCCGACGGCGATGGGTTCCTCCTCGATTTGGGGCATGCCACCATCCTGCATTCGCTCCACTACAAGCCCGCTCAGACGGGTATGATCTCGAATTATGAGCTCTATGCCGGTGATGCCCCCGAGGATATGAAGCTGATTGCCGAGGGCGAGTTTTCCAATATCCGCAACAATCCCATCGTGCAAGATATCTATTTCGCCACGTTGCAAGCCCGCTACCTGATGCTCAAGCCCACGAGGATGGTAGCCGACGGCCAACAACCCCAGTATGAACAGCTGATGGTAAGATAACCGAGATTTCTTTCAACCGCGAATATAAATGGAACACGCGGATTCTTTTCGACCACGAATTATACGAATTAAACGAATTGATGGGGAGCCATAGCTGAAAATCCGTTTAATCCGTGTAATTCGTTGTTCTTCTTTTTCATGCGGTCAATGACTTCGTGTGGAGGGCTCGCATAGCGTTCAGCACGGCCAGAACGGTGACGCCCACGTCGGCGAAGACCGCCATCCACATGGTGGCCAGGCCGAAGGCGGCGAGGAGCAGGACGGCTACTTTCACGCCGATGGCGAACCATACGTTCTGACGGGCAATGGAGATGGTGCGTCGGGCAATGCCGACGGCCAATGCTATCTTCGTCGGCTTGTCGTCCATCAGCACCACGTCGGCGGCTTCGATGGCCGCATCGCTACCCAAGCCTCCCATCGCAATGCCCACATCGGCCCGAGCCAGCACAGGCGCATCGTTGATGCCGTCCCCCACGAAGGCGGTAGCACTCCCCGAGACAACATCCAGATAGTTCAGCTTGTCCGCAGGTAGCAGCTCGGCATGATATTCCGAGATGTTCAGTTCGCGGGCTACGGCCTCGGCCACCTCTTTGCGGTCGCCCGTGAGCATGACGGTTCGGCTGATGCCTTGGCGGGACAGCTGGGCAATGGCCTCCGCACTATCTTCCTTAATCTGATCGTTGATCACGATGTGCCCGGCGTATACGTAGTGATGGGTGTTGGGTGATGGGTGTTGGGTGTTGAGGGGTTGTTTTGTCGCTATGGCCACGTGGATGATTGTGCCCACGTGATGGCAATCGCGCCATTCTGCCCCGATGGCCTCCATGAGTTTCGTATTGCCCACGCACACCAGCTTGTCGCCTACCTGGGCGCGTATGCCCTGTCCGGCTATCTCTTCCACATCGCTCACTTTGCAACCGTCGGTGGCCTCTTCGGGGAAAGCGTTGCGCAAAGCCTCGGCGATGGGATGGGTGGAGAAATGCTCCACATGAGCCGCCAAGTGCAACAACTCTTGCTCGTCGCATTCGTTGGGGTGGACGGCACTGACGGCAAACTGCCCGTGTGTGAGCGTTCCCGTCTTGTCGAACACCACGGTGTCGACCTTCGACAAGATGTCCATATAGTTGGCTCCCTTGATGAGGATTCCCTTCCGCGATGCTCCTCCGATGCCTCCGAAGAAGGTGAGCGGAACGCTGAGCACCAAGGCACACGGACACGACACCACGAGGAACATCAGGGCGCGGTAGAGCCAGGTGGAGAGCGAGGTGAGTGGGGAGAGGTGTGTGGTGAGAGAGAGGGCTACGGGCGGGATGATGGCCAGCGCGATGGCCGCAAACACCACGATGGGCGTATAGACGCGGGCAAAGCGCGTGATGAATGTCTCGCTCTTCGACTTATGCTCCGTGGCATGTTCCACCAGTTCGATAATCTTGGCCACGGTACTCTCGCCATAGCTCTTCGTGGTGCGTACCTTGACGACGCCTGAGAGATTCACGCAACCCGATATCACCTCGTCGCCTTCTTCCACCTGGCGGGGCATACTCTCGCCGGTCAGGGCCACGGTGTTGAGAGCCGTCTTGCCTTCTATGATGATGCCATCCAACGGCACACGCTCGCCGGGCTTGATCAATATCGTGCTACCCACGGCGACCTGCTCCGGACTGGCATCTCCTTTTATTATAGGCGTATCAGAAGCCCCCTCGGGTGCCGTAGGAGAGGCATCTATGACGTGCACCACCTCCGGCCTGATGTTCATCAGGTGGGCGATGCTCTCGCGGCTCTTCCCTTCGGCATAACCCTCGAAGAGCTCGCCAATCTGGAAGAAGAGCATCACGAAGACCGCTTCCGGGAATTGCGTCTCGGCTCCCGGCAGGAAACCGATGCACAAGGCTCCGATGGTGGCCACCGACATGAGGAAATGCTCGTTGAAGGGGTCGCCGTGCATCAGGCCTTCGGCCGCTTCCTTCAATGTGTCGAAGCCTACGAGCAGGTAAGGAACGAGATAGACCAACAGCAATTGCCATGTTTTCAACGCGCAGTTCTTTTCAATGACGACGGCCACGACGAGGAGCACGGCGGCAACGACTATCTTTGTCAGCTGGCCTCTTTGGCTTTCCTCGTGGTGATGATGTTCGTGGCAACCGCAGCCTCCATGTTCCTCATGGTGGCAGCATGCTTCATGCTCATGGTGATGATGATGTTCGTGCGACATAACAATATCCTTTTTTTAAAATTCTGGTGCAAAGATAATGGAATTGTAGCAAGCGAAAAAGGATAATTGTGAAAAATGCCGAATCTCTGCAACTGAGTTGCAAAGAATCGGCATTAGTTTCGAGCGTAAGGGGGTACGAGAGTGCGAAGAGCAATCAGTCTATCTCTTCGTCGGCCTCATAGCCACCCATCTCGCGGATGGCATTCTTCAGCATGGTGTATTGCTGATAGAGGTTGTTCACGGGCTCCTCGCCCACGGTGTAGTCGTGTTGTGGCGACTTGAGGAAGAACGAGAGGAAGCGTTGTGTGCCGTAGCGTCCGGCACGTGCGGCAAGGTCGGAGAGCAGACAGAGGTCGAGGCAGAGGGGTGCGGCCAGGATGGAGTCGCGGCAGAGGAAGTTGATCTTCACCTGCATCGGGTAGCCGAGCCATCCGAAGATGTCGATGTTGTCCCAGCCCTCTTTGTTGTCGTTGCGTGGCGGATAGTAGTTGATGCGCACCTTATGATAATATTGCGTGTCCTCGTCGTTGCCGTGTCCATAGAGGTCGGGCTGCCAGTCGGGGCGCAAGATGGTCTCCAGCGTGGAGAGTTTCGACACCTCCTTGGTGCGGAAGTTGGCTGGCTCGTCGAGCACCAGTCCGTCGCGATTGCCGAGGATATTGGTAGAGAACCACCCGTTCAGCCCCAGCGAGCGTACGCCGATGATGGGAGCGAAGCCGCTCTTGACGAGTGTCTGACCCGTCTTGAAGTCCTTGCCGGCTATCGGCATCCTCGTCTGTTCTGCCAGTTGCCACATGGCGGGAATATCGACCGTCGTGTTGGGTGCGCCCATGATGAAAGGCGCTCCCTCTTGCAGGGCTGCGTAGGCATAGCACATCGACGGGGCGATATGTTCACGGTCGTCGGCCTTCATGGCTGCCTCAAGGTCTTCAAGGCGATAGTGAACCTGCTCGTCAATGGGGACGTAGATTTCCGTAGAAGCCGCCCAGAGCACCACGATGCGCTCCACCTGTTTCTCTTGCTTGAAGCGCCGGATGTCTTCGCGTAGCGCCTCCACCATCTGCCATCGCGTGAGTCCAGCCTTCACGTTGTCGCCGTCGAGTCGCTTGGCGTAGTTCTTGTCGAACGCGGCCTTCATCGGGACAATCTGTTCCAGCTCGTCGCGCACCTGGTTGATGTCTTTCTCTTTCAGCACTTCGGCATACATGGCAGCCTGATAGGCGTTCTGCGGATAGACATCCCAGCAACCGAAGACGATGTCGTTGAGTTGGGCCAAGGGTGCGATGTCACCCACGGCGAGATACTTTCTGTATTCTCCTCGTCCCACACGAATCTTGTCGTATTGTGTGAACGAACCGACGGGCTTGCCCAGTCCCTTGCGAGCGAGGAGCACACCTGTCATAAACGTTGTGGAGACGGCTCCACATCCAACTACCAGAATACCCAGTTTTCCTGAAGCGGGTTTTACGTTTGTCTGTTTCATTTTGCTTGATTTTAATGAGTTTGTATTAGTGCTTGCAAAAGTACATATTTTTTTCTTAACAAGTACAGAATAGTCTTTTTTTTTGTCGTTGTTAAGAAAAATAATGGAAATATTTGTGTGTTTAACGGATTCTTCGTAAATTTGCGGCAAACTAAATCACATTGAGAATGAAAAGATTATGCTTGCTCTCGTTGGTGCTGATGGCATTAACGGCATCGGCACAGGTCACGCTTGTGAAGAAAGGGAAGGTGAAGGCGCATATCGTACTCGCCGAGGATAATGAGCCAAACCGCCAGGCGGCGCAGCTCCTCGACAAGTTTATAGGACTCATGACGGGTAGCTCTCCGCTCCTCGCTTCTCGAGGATGGCCTGCAATCCTCATCGGCGAACCTACCGACCGGGCTACGGAGGACGGCTTCGAGATAGTCTGCCAAGACCAGGTACTCCACATCAAGACGGGGGGCGGACTGGGTGCCGTCTACGGCGTCGCGACCCTGTTGGAGCAATACCTCGGCGTCAACTACTGGGCCTACGAAGCCTACGACTGCCCCCACAGGCTCACCACCATCGAGTTGCCGCGCATCAACCGCGTGGAGAGTCCTGCCTTCCGCTATCGTCAGTCGCAGAGCTACGGCAATGCCGACCCCACGTACCGCCTGTGGTATCGATTCAAGGAACCTAACGACATCTTCGCCGCCAACCTCTGGGTGCATACCTTCAATCGCATCCTGCCCGCATCGGTCTATGGCAAGGAGCATCCCGAATGGTACTCGATGATCAACGGCCGCAGGCAGCCCGGCGACCATAGTCAGTGGTGCCTGACCAACCCCGAGGTGTTCGAGATGGCTTGCCAGAAGATAGACTCCATCTTCCAGGCCAATCCCGGACGGAAGTCCATCTCCGTGAGCCAGAACGACGGCAACAACACACAATGCCATTGCCCAGAGTGTGCCGCGGTAGACGAATACGAGGGTTCGCCCAGCGGAAACCTTATCCGCTTCGTGAACCGGCTGGCTGAGCGCTTTCCCGACAAGGAGTTCTCTACGCTGGCCTATCTCTATTCCATGCACCCGCCGAAGCACACGCGGCCGCTGCCCAACGTGAACATCATGCTTTGCGACATCGATTGCAAGCGCGAAGTGCCCCTCACCGACAATGCTTCGGGGCAGGACTTCGTGCGCGCCCTGACCGGCTGGTCGGCCATCTCGGACAACATCTTCGTCTGGGACTATGGCATCAACTTCGACAACCAGGTGTCGCCCTTCCCCAATTTCCACATCCTTCAGAAGAACATCCAGCTCTTCAAGGAGAATCACGCCACGATGCTCTTTGAGCAAGTCAATGGCACACGCGGCACCGACTTCTCCGAATTGCGTGCCTACATGCTGGCGAAGCTGATGTGGAATCCCTACCAGGATGCCGATTCGCTGATGCAGACTTTCATGAACGGCTACTACGGCCCTGCCGGGAAATATCTCTACCAGTATCAGAAAATCATGCAAGGCGCACTCCTCGCCAGTGGCGTGCCGCTCTGGATCTACGATTCGCCTATCTCGCACAAGGACGGCATGCTGAACCAGAACCTGCGAAAGACGTACAACGAGCTGTTCGATCAGGCAGAGAAAGTGGTAGCCGAAGAGGAAACTTACCTCGACCGCGTCCGCATCGCCCGTCTGCCCCTGCAATACTCCGAATTGGAGATAGCCCGCACCGATCCGAATAGCGACGTGGAACAGACCAAGGCGCTACTTGATCTCTTCGAGCAACGCACGGTTCAGTACGACATCCCCACGTTGAACGAGCGGCACAACCGCCCCGCCGACTATTGTCAGCTCTATCGCGAGCGCTTTCTGCCAACGGGCATCGTCAACAAAGCCGCCCATGCGCGGGTGGAATGGATCAACCGCCCCCAGGAGCGCTATCAGCCGATAGCCGACAAGGCCCTGACCGACGGGCTTTATGGCGGCACCACCTTCGTGGAGAGCTGGGTGGGATGGTGTGGCGAGGATGCCGACTTCGTCCTTGACCTGGGCGAAGAGAAGGACATCCGGAGCATCAAGACCGACTTCCTCCATCAGTTGGGCGCATGGATTCTGCTGCCCAAGGGCGGCACCTACGAGGTGTCGGCCGATGGAAAGGCCTATCAGCCCTTCGGCTCTTTCGCTTTTGAAGAAGACCGCGACCTAAGCGTGAAGTTCGTGTGGGGTGGGGCAGAGGTGCCCGTTCCCGTACGTGCGCGATATATTAAGGTACATGTGGAGACCTTAGGCAACTGCCCCTCGTGGCACTATGGCGTGGGCTATCCCGCCTGGTTCTTCATGGACGAAATCGTGGTGCAATGAAAAAAAGAATCGAATGTTCTGACTACAAAATAACTATGGATACAAAACATATTATCAATGCGTTTCTCATGGAAGGAACCCTTGCCGAAATCTCTCCCTTGGGCAATGGGCTCATCAATGACACCTATCGGGTGAAGACGGCAGAAGCCGACAAGCCCGACTATGTTTTACAGCGTATCAATACGAGTATCTTCTCTGACGTGGAGATGCTTCAGCGGAATATAGAGTTGGTAACGGGGCATATCAGGAAGAAAGTGATAGCCGACTCCGACCTTGATCGCCGCGTCCTTCAGTTTGTCCCTACACACGAGGGCAAGACTTATCATCGCGATGCCGAAGGACAATGCTGGCGCTTGTCGGTGTATATCCCTCATGCCGTGACGCTCGACGAGGTGAACCCGGAGACTTCCTATCAGGCCGGTCATGCCTTTGGCCAGTTTGAACAGATGCTTAGCGACTTGCCCGAACCGCTGGGTTGTGTGATTCCCGATTTTCACAACATGGAATACCGCATGCGTCAATTGCGCGCGGCTGTCAGCAAAGACCCGTTGGGAAGAGCTGCTCAGGTGAAGGATATCCTCGACCTCTATGAGCGCGATGCCGACCGTATGTGCCAAGGTGAGCGGCTTCATCGTGAAGGCAAATTGCCAACGCGTGTCTGCCATTGCGACACGAAGGTGAACAATATGATGTTCGATGCCGAGACGAAGGAGTTCCTGCTTGTGATCGACCTCGACACCGTGATGCCCTCACTCTTCTTCTCCGACTATGGCGACTTCCTTCGCACGGCGGCCAGTACGGCAAAAGAAGACGACCCGAACCTCGACCATGTACATTTCCGCGAAGACATCTTTCGTTCGTTCACTCGAGGTTACGTGGAGAGCGTCGGCACGTCCTTTACTCCTTTGGAGATTCAAATGTTGCCTTGGGCGGCAGAGCTGTTCCCCTTCATGCAGAGCGTACGCTTCATGTGGGCCTATCTCCTGGGCAACGACTATTGGAAGTGGAACTATCCCGAACATAACCTCGACCGAGCACGCAACCAGTTGAGGCTCTATCAGGAGGTATGTGCCCACGAACCGATGATGACAGAGTATATCCAATCTATTCATTCATCAAGAAAATCATGATCAATCAGAAACCCGTAAGTCTGTGGTTGATGCTTGCTGTGGCGTCTCTGCTGCTATCGCCTCAAACCATAAACGCTCAAAAGAATAACAATCAAAAGAAAATGCAAATGGAAAATAATTGCACTCAAGAGAAATCAACCCTGTTAGTGAAGCGAATCCAAGTAGCCAACCCCGTGAAAGTGGAGCAGGTAGAGGGCTTGCTTGTCGTGAATGGCATCGCCTGGCATCGTCTGGAGCATGCTCCTTGGGAAGACCGCTTCCCCTATCGTCCGCGTGTCCAGTTTGCTATAGCCCATACGGGGCGTGAGATTCTCTTGGCATGGGATGTCGAAGAGTCGTGTGTTCGGGCTGTTGCCGAGGCCGATGGCGGTGCCGTATGGCAAGACTCCTGTTGCGAATTGTTCATACAACCCGAGGGGAGCAACAACTATTATAACATTGAATGCAATTGTGGAGGAAAGCTATTGGTACAGGGTGGCGTCGTAGGCACCAATCGCCCTGTGGCAGAAGCATCGGTGATGTCGCTTGTCAGACGTTTCTCTACTTTGGGCAACGAGCCTTTCCCGCTCATCAACGAGCCGCGCCATTGGCAGCTCTGCGAGGTGATTCCGGTGGAAGCCTTTTTCCTGGACGATGTCAGCGACCTCAGTGGCATGCAGGCTCGCGGCAATCTGTATAAGTGTGGCGACCGTCTGGCGAAGCCGCACTATCTCTCTATGTTCCCCATCCATCTGCCCGAAAAGCCGGCTTTCCATTGTCCTCAGTTCTTCGGAACACTCTCGTTTGAATAGAACTCCTGAAACTCCTGAAAACGAAAAAATATCAACTATATGAAGAAAATTGTATTGATGCTGACCCTCTGCTTGACGGTGGGAAACCTTTGGGCAGCCAAGAATAAGGATGTGCTGCCTTATAAAAATGCCGCTCTCTCTGTGGACGAACGTGTGAAAGACCTCATCAGTCGCATGACCTTAGAGGAGAAAGTGGGGCAACTACGCTGCACCTTGGCGTGGAATTATTACGACATCCTGGGCAATCGCGATGCCAAGAATATCTCCAAACTGCAGGTGGTGCCCTCAGAATCGTTTAAGAAGGACATTGCCGAGGGCCAGATAGGTATGCTCTGGGCCACTTATCGCGCCGACCCCTGGACGCAGAAGTCGCTCTCCAACGGTCTGAACCCCGAACTCGCCGCGATGTGTGGCAATGCCTTGCAACGCTATGTCATGGAGAACACCCGATTAGGCATACCTTTGTTCCTTGCCGAAGAGGCACCCCACGGCCACATGGCCATCGGAGCCACGGTGTTTCCCACAGGTTTCGGTATGGCTGCCACTTGGTCGCCGGAGCTGATAGAGCGTGCCGGCAACGTCATTGCCAAGGAGATACGCCTGCAAGGTGGGCACATCAGTTATGGACCCGTCATCGACCTCGCCCGTGAACCGCGATGGAGCCGTGTAGAGGAGACCATGGGCGAAGACCCCGTGTTGGCAGGCTCGTTGGGCGCTGCTATGGTTCGTGGCTTGGGAGGCGGCGATCTCTCGAAACCCTACAGCACGTTGGCCACGCTGAAGCATTTCATCGGCTACGGTACGACAGAGGGCGGACAGAACGGAGGACCTACCATTGCCGGTGCTCGCGACCTGAAGGTGAACTTCCTGCCGCCGTTCAAGAAGGCTATTGATGCAGGTGCCCTCTCGGTGATGACCTCCTATAATTCGCTCGATGGCGTTCCTTCTACGGGTAGCCACGAACTGCTCACCGACCTGCTGCGCACGGAGTGGGGCTTCCGGGGCTTCGTTGTGAGCGACCTGTATAGCATCGACGGCATGTGGCACACCCATCATATCGTCAACGATGCCAACGAAGCGGGCATCATGGCGCTGAAGGCTGGCGTCGATGCCGACTTGGGAGCCAATGCCTTCAAGGATTTGGCCGAGGATGTACGCCAAGGGCTTGTCGACGAGGCTGATGTCGACCGAGCCGTAGAGCGTGTCTTGCGGATGAAGTTCGAGATGGGACTCTTCGACAACCCCTACGTCGACCCGAAGGCTGCCCGTGCCGTGCGCTCTGAAGAAAACAAGCAGGTGGCCCTCGATGTGGCTCGTGCAGCCGTGACGCTGTTGAAGAACGAAGCCCCCGCTCCCCGCTCCTCTCTCTTGCCCTTATCGAAGGATATGCGTGTCTTGGTCTGCGGCCCCAATGCCGACAACCGCTACAACATGCTGGGCGACTATACTGCCCCGCAGGAAGACAGCAATGTAAAGACCGTGTTCGACGGCATTCGCCAGAAACTGCCTGCCTCGCAGGTGGAATATGTCAAGGGCTGTGCCGTTCGTGATATGGACAACAGCAACATCCCGGAGGCTGTCGAGGCCGCCAAGCGCGCTGATGTAGTGGTCTGTGTGGTGGGCGGATCGAGTGCCCGCGACTTCAAGACGGAATACAAGGCCACGGGGGCTGCTGAAATCAATATGCAGTCGGTGAGCGATATGGACTGCGGCGAGGGCTACGACCGGGCTACGCTGCAACCGCTGGGCCGACAAATGGAGCTGCTCAGCGAACTGAAAAAGACGGGCAAACCGCTTGTCGTGGTCTATATCGAAGGGCGTCCGATGGACAAGACGTGGGCGGCAGAGAATGCCGATGCCCTGCTCACGGCCTACTATCCTGGTCAGGAGGGTGGGCTGGCCATCGCCGACGTGCTCTTCGGCGACTACAACCCCGCTGGCCGACTGCCCGTCACGGTGCCGCGCAGCGTGGGCCAACTGCCTGTCTATTACAACAAGAAGGCTCCCGCCGCTCACAACTATATGGACCTCTCGGCCAAACCGCTTTATGCCTTTGGTTATGGATTGTCGTACACTACGTTTGAATACGACAATGTCACGCTCGAGGAACAAGGCGACACCCAATATGCCATTACCTTCGACGTCACCAATACGGGCGACCGCGACGGTGAAGAGGTGGTGCAGCTCTATCTTCACGACGAGGTGGCCTCCGTCGTTCAGCCGCTCATGCAGCTGAAGAAATTCCAGCGTGTGTTCATCCCCAAGGGAGAGACCCGCCAGCTGACCTTCACGCTCGATGCTGAAGACCTCTCCATCATCAATGCCGAGATGGAAAGCGTAGTGGAGCCAGGCGATTTCACCGTGATGATAGGTGGCTCCTCCGACGACATCCGCCTCCGACTGACCCTTACCCAGTATTAATAATTCAAGTTTCGCAAGTTCCTAACTTGCCAGTTTTAATTGATAGATTTCAACGAAATGACTGAGTTTGTCCGACCGATTCACGAGCATGTCAAGGATTTGTTCATCCTCGATATTGAAGCACTCTGCGATTTCGCGGACGATCTCAAGTATCATATCCCAGATTCTCTCCGTGAGAGTAAGCTCCACGCTACTCATAGTAGCATCCTTAAAGAGTCCGCCTATGGTCTCGTAGTCGGAGAAACGTCTTGCCGTGGAGAGCAGGTTGTACTGCATGGCCGTGATAGCCGTCATTGCAATCTGCGAGGAGAAGTTGCGCATCTGGTACTTGCCAAGTCCGAGGTTTCCCTTGCTCTCCTTGAAGACGACTTCCAGAGACCAGCGCCTGGAGTAAATCCTGTAGGCCTCGAAGAAGTCAAGCTTTCGGTTCGTGGTGATGAGTCCGTTCCATTTTCCCCGCTTGTTTCGCTTGCAGAAGAACAGACGGACATGGCGACCGGCAAAGGTCACGTCCACGGTGATGTGCCAGCATCCCAGACGGCGGCTGTACTTGCGTCCCTTCTTCGGATGGTCGAAGAGAGCGACGAGTTGGTTGGCGGTGTACTCCTTACCTTTATATATGTACTTCGTCCTGCCCATCTTGATCATACCGAGATAGTGGCACCTGACGTGACGGGAAGTGATGAACCGGATGACCTCCGCACAGGCAAACCAGCTGTCGGCCAGCACGTAGTCGAAATGTATCTTGCGCTTGATGATGCGGCGTATCATCTCAATCATCAGCGTAATCTTGCTCTGGTTGTATTCCTCGATGCGCTTGGCGGTGTGCGAGTCTCTGTCGTGTTCCTTGGAGAAACGGGCATCCAGCTGTTTCTGCCTCAGGCCGTGATTTCCATTCTTGCCTGCCTCGCCGACAAGGGCAAAGTCGAGCAGCATCTGGCTCATGCCGTCTGTGATGCCGATGAACAAGCCCTTGAAGCCAAGCATCATCGAGTGCGTCACGTGAGAGTATATCTTGCCGATAAGCTCTGTCTGGATACCGCGCTTGGGATAGTCTGTGTCATCGACCATCAGGCAGACGGGTTCGGTGCTCTCACTCGTCCGATTCTCCTGGACCTTGTTCCAGAGCTGGAGCGTAACGGTGGCAAGTATCCTGCGCCAGTCATACGACTCATTGGAGATAAACCGATAGAACACGTCCTTCTTGCAGTCGAACAGGCCGCTTAGCGAGGACTTACTGTAGTTATAAGCATTACGAATCATGAAACAGGGAAACAACATCAACAGTCCGAGCACCTGCAGCTGCGTCAGTTTGCAGTTGCACTTGCTCTCGCTGCCGAAAAGCCGTTTTTCGGACAGCCGGAGGACTTTTGTCATGTCCATTATCGCATTCATTGCACTCGTGGCATCATTTTCTTTGAAAAACTTGCCGATCTCTGAAAAAATGTTTGTACCTTTGTCGCTGAGCATAGGGCTGTTGTACTTTTTGATTTGCACTTCAAAGTTACAAAATTTCCGTGACATACGGAAATCCCTGTGCTCTTTTTTGCGGCCTTATCTCAACTAATTTTTAACTTGCGAAACTTGAATAATTGATATATTTCTTTCCGTTGATGATGTAGAGGCCTTTCTTTATTCGGGGAGTGGGGAGCGAGGAGCGTGGAGCGAGATTACCCTCACTGCCATCCATCAAATTATTGGCATTCCCCGTGGGCGCCGTTTTACAATTCTCACTCCTCGCTCCTCGCTCCTCGCTCCTCGATGCAACCAACCTTCCCTGTAGGTCGTAGACCGCTGATGGGTGATGGGTGATGGGTGTTGATGGCTTGTTGATGTCCGTCGGTGTCGTGTTGTTAGAGATGACGATCCATTCCTGCATCTCGACATTGCCCCTGCTGTTGTAGATGCTCCCTTTTTCGGCATCGTAGTAAGCCCCTTCCGGACTGACGATCTCGGTATTGTTGATGAGGTTCATCTGATACAGGTCGAGCACGCCACCCAGCAAGCTGAGCGTACCCTTTTCGTGGAAGAGGTAGAACGGTGATTTGGTGGGAGAGTTAATCGCGTAGCCTCTGGCGGGATCGCTCTCGATGGTGATGTTGCCTCCCTGCAGGTCGAGCTGAGCCGGCAGTTCGCCAAATTCGCCGTAGTTGCAGATGGCGTATTCGGCGGTGGCGTGACAGGTGATGGATGTTCCGTCGAGGGTCATCGTGTTGGTGGCAGGGGTGTATGTCATGGTGCCGTCGCCCAGGATGTCGTCCTTGTTGTCGTCGGTCACCTGTGTCTCGCCCACCCACAGCTGGTAGGTGTCGGCCATTGCTCCCGCGGCAATGGCCACGAGCAGCATCACGAGGGTTGTCAGTCTTTTCATTGTCATTATTGTTACTCTGTTATGCCATTTGACGGCTGTTTATATATATATATTATATGTTCGCACGCGAGAAGAACTGTTGCATCCGCTGGTCGATCATACGGTTGAGTTGCTCTTCGTAGTCCATGAGGAAGTCCACTTGCCTGCCGATGAGCTGCCGCGAGGCACTCTGTCGTCCGCCCGATTGGGGCGTGGCTGTCAGCGCAGCGTCGTTGCCTTGCTGGCTTTGTTCGTGGTTCGTCGTTAGGGTTTTGTTCATGGATGTGTCGAAATGGGGTTCTTATCTGGGTGCAAAGATACACTTTTTTTTTGAAATGGACTTTGCATTTCTGTTCAAATACTTTGCAAAACTGGTCAAAATACTGATTTTCGGGTGCTTTTCGGTCAAAAATGGGGTATTTTCGGTCGCAAACCAAGCTTTTCTGTCCGCAGAACCCTCCTTCTTGTTTTCCGAGCATTCAGTAGGAGTCGCTTTGCGAGAAATCTCACAAATCTTTCAAAATCTTATAAAAAACAAGAGATTTGAAGTGATATCTATTCATTGCCTTCGGCCATGTTGTGTTGGAAAGAAATTATTATAATTAGAATAATTCTATCCATTAATTATCATAAATATATTCATTAATTATCATAATTTCTGGATTTAATTTCTGGTAATTCTTGATAATTTCTTTCTTATCGGTATTACAGGAAAATCCCACAAGTCTATCCAAATCTAACTCTTTTCAAATACCTAAAGCAGGTGTTTTTTTTCTAAATTTATATTAATAAAAACATTTGGTTGGCAATAATAACCCAAAAGCTCCATTTGCATTTTCCTTCTGTAGTCATGAAAATCCGGCAAACCTACACTAAATTCAGATAAGTGACTGATGCACAGATGGTTAAGTGCATGTAGGTTTATTTTAAACCTGCACAAACCTACACAAACCTACACAAACCTACATTCGTATGGCTTTTTGTGATTGTTCAGACTACCTAAGTGACGTGTTTAGACTATCTAAGTGACGTGTTTAGACTATCTAAGTGACGTGTTTAGACTATCTAAGTGACGTGTTTAGACTACCTAAATGACGTGTTTACGTTATCTAAATGCCGCAGAGAGATGGGTAGTGCAGGTTTGTGTAGGTTTGTGTAGGTTTGAAATAAACCTACACGTGTTTAAACTGCTGATACAGAAAGAGTTATCGCGATTTAGTGTAGGATGTAGGTTTGTGTGAACATTTTCAGATGATTCAAAATTGAGTCGTTCATGATAAATCTAATAAAAATCTATATAAATCATGCAAAACTATTCAGAATTAACAAATCTTTTTATAACTCGCAACTCTTTTCATGTTCTATGATTGGTTCCCATGCAGCCACATTTTTGTTAAGTCCACTTTAGGCGTATTTGTAAGATTTGTGCGGATTTGTAAGATTTCTGTCCGTAGGACACTCGTTTTATTGTTCACGGAAGAGAAGCTGCAATTCTTCTGCCAGGAAGCTATATACATAGCCAGAAGACTGAAAGAAAAGTCCAGTCTTTGGATTGCTCAATTTTGTAAACAGCCGAGAAGTATAGACGGCATCGAAAGCCTGCTCCATCGAAAGACCACGTTCGTCCATCAGTCGGGAGATAAGGTCTTTGACTATTTCCTCTTTCATATTCTGAAATTCCGCCTGAGATACTTTCATCTGTTTGTTTGCTTTATCAGTTTGTCAATGGCTCTCTGAGTACAAAAAGCATACTGGAATGTAATGCCCTTGATATACTGGATGCGCTTCATGAATTCCTCAAAGGAAATGTAACCTTGTTTGTAACGCGTGATCTGGGCGCCTATGCGGTCGTTTGCTATAGGGCCATACACGATATCGTAATCATGCAGAGTCCTGCCGTTGGGTTCTGTTCGATGGTCATAGACGAAGTGGGCCCACTCCTCTGTATAATCCTCAAAACGCTTGATTTGAAACTGCTCGAAAAGCGACTCGTCAAACTCATACACGTTGACCACAGGAGCAGCATCTTCAAATTCAGCACGGAACTGCGCCATCTCCAGTGACTGCTGTTCATCGTCAGACAGATAGAATGCCCTGCCAAAATCCTTGTTGGGCTTAGACTTCGCTAAGTCAACATGAGAGATGTCAACGGTTGAACCATGATAGAGTTTCATAGGTTTCCGCCCCTCCTTTGGCAGTATTCCCTCAAGGTCTGGATGTTCTCTTCAACCGACAGTGTATGCATCACATTATAATGCTTGTCGCAAAGTGCCAAAGCCCCATACTGGTTGAGGTATCGGTAGGCCATCGCCTCCGATACCTTACTGTGTGCAGCGAACTCTGCCACCAACAACACAAGATACTCTATTCTGTCCATTACCTGCTTTGACATAGGCAAATCATTTTTTCTTACTCCGCTCAGCATCATTACTGACGTAACTTTGTTCGCAAAATTACACATTTATTTTGAATACACCAAGTTCTTACTGTTTTGAGGCATTACTTTTAGCGATTTTTACGAAATAGCACCTTGTTATTCAGATCTGGATGACATTTTTGCTAAGATTGACAAAGAATGATTGCTCATTTCTTTCCAATCGTTATTCACATGATATGCCTTAAAAATTTTGAATAGAATTTTGTAAAATTTGACTTTCCCCTCGGCCGTCGAGCTAAACCTTCTCGCGGTACTGCGATGGACTGACCCCTAAGGCACGCTTGAAGGCGCGGTTGAAGCTGCTGACATCCTCGAAGCCACATTGCTCACTCACTTCGGTGATGAGCATGTCGGGATGACGCTTCAGCAGATTCTCTGCGCGGCGCATCTGTATGGCCATGATATAAGCTTTGGGCGTGAAGCCGGATGCATCCTGCAAACGGCGATAGAAGGTGCTACGGCTCATGCCCATCTCCGTAGCCACTGCGTCGATACTAAACTCACGGGTGACCAGTCTGAGGTTCACCACCTCGATGACACGCATGAGGAATTCGCGCTCTTCCACCGTGAGCGGATCGTCGGGGGTGTCTTGCGCTGGTTCTTGACGAGGTGTGTCATTTCGAGGTGCGAGGTGCGAGGTGCGAGGTAAGAGATTACCTTCAGGCTCTGTATTCTGGCACTCACCACTTACTGTATTCTGGCACTCATTACTATTCTCGCACCTCGTACCCCGTACCTCGTACCTCGAATCCTCGTACTTCGTCAGCTGCTCCATCAACTCGCGGATGCGCCGTTGCTGACGTCGGCGGTAGTGGAACCACAAGGCGATGATGCAGTTCAGGACGACGATGGATATGATGATGTAAAACCGGAGCGTCGCCCTGCGGTCTTTGTTCTCCTTTCGGAGCGTGTCGTTGTCGTATTCTGCCGCGTACTTAGAGAGCAGTTCGCCCGTCTCCTGGTCGTAGAGCGAGTCGCGCAGCTCGTTGTAGCGGTCGTTGTGGAGCATCGCTAACGAAGGATTGCTGTTGCGCAAGGCTTCGTAGAGTCCGCGCCGCGAGTGGCTCTCATTATAAAGATCGTGCTGCTTGATGAATATCTCAAGCGCCTCGTTGTAGTAGCGCACGGCAGCCGTATCGTTGTTCTCCTGATGGAAGAGCAGACCCATCTGGTTGCAGGCAATACCCAAGGAGTGCAGGTTGCCCGCCTGGCGAAGTCCAGGAATGGCCTCGCTCAGGGCCGTCTTCGCCTCTTTGTTGCGGTGGAGCGTGATGAGCGCCGCTGCCCGTTGAGCCTGTCGGATGGCCGCTTTGTCGAGTCGTCCCAACTGTTTCTCTGTTTCGTAGGCCTGCGTGGCGTAGTCGAGTGCCGTCTCATCCTGCTGCAGATGGTGGTAGACCTCAGAAGCCATACCTTGCAGCACCGCCATACGCGTGGGGTTGTTGGCTTGCTGGCAGTATTCGATGGCCTTGAGGATATACTTCTCCGCCTCCTTGGGCTGGCGCAGACTCATGTAGATGCCCGCCAACGTGTTGAGCGAAGAGGAGATGTTGTCAGGGTTGCCCACCTTCATGTCGAGCTGGTTGCAGCGCTTCGCGTAGGTCGCCGCCTGCTCGAACTTGCCTTGTCTGACGTAGATGAGTGCCAGAATCGACAGACAGTCGCCTTCCACCATGCGGTTGTTGCCCTGCTGACAGTATGGTAGGGCCTTCAGGGCATATTGCTCTGCGGCATCATATTGCTGCAGGTCGTAGAAATATTCGGCCGCCCAGTACCACACCTGTTGGCGCAGCGTGTCGGTTGGGGTCTTGGCCGTGAATCGGATGAGCGTGTCTGTGAACTCTTGCCGATGGAGTTCCTGCATGAACGCATTGGCCGTGGATGGGTTCTGGCTACTGTCGAACAGGCTGACCAACTGGTCAACCTCATGTTCCTGAGCCTGTGAGTGAGCAGCGTGAGTCAGGGACAACAGCAGGGATATCAATATGATAATCGGTTTGATATTAAAAACCCATCGCATGTTTCATGCATTCTTGATTTGTTTGCAAAGGTAGGCAATATTTTCTGAACGACCAAAAAATATACAGAAAATTGCGAGTGAATTCAAGAAAAATTCGTACCTTTGCAAACAAATCAAGAATTTGAATTGTATGGATTATATCGTATCAGCCAGAAAATACAGGCCCATGTCGTTCGACACGGTGGTGGGGCAGACGACGCTGACCACTACGCTGAAGAATGCCGTGAAAAGCGGAAAGTTAGCGCATGCCTACCTGTTTTGCGGTCCCCGTGGAGTGGGTAAGACCACCTGCGCACGCATCTTTGCCAAAGTGATCAACTGCGAGCATCCCCACGAAGATGGGGAGGCCTGCAACGAGTGTGAGAGCTGTCAGGCCTTCAACGAGCAGCGTTCGTATAATATCTTCGAGCTCGACGCCGCCTCGAACAATGGCGTAGACCAGATCAAGACACTGATGGAGCAGACGCGCATTCCGCCGCAGGTGGGTAAGTATAAGGTGTTTATCATCGACGAGGTGCACATGCTCTCGACAGCTGCCTTCAACGCTTTCCTCAAGACGCTCGAAGAACCGCCAGCCCACGTCATCTTCATCCTCGCCACCACCGAGAAGCACAAGATTCTGCCCACGATTATCTCGCGCTGCCAGATTTACGACTTTGAGCGGATGACCGTCGGCAATATCGTTGACCATCTGAAAATGGTGGCTGAGAAAGAGGGCATCAGCTACGAGGAAGAGGCGCTCAACGTGATTGCAGAGAAGGCCGACGGCGGTATGCGCGATGCCTTGAGCATCTTCGACCAGGCTGTATCGTTCTGTCAGGGTAATGTGACGTATCAGAAAGTGATTGAAGACCTGAACGTGCTCGACTCCGACAACTATTTCAACATCGTAGACCTGTCGCTGCAAAACAAGGTGGCCGACATCATGGTGCTCCTGAACAAGGTCATCAACAAGGGTTTCGATGGAGGACATCTCATCAGCGGACTGGCCATGCACGTGAGAAACCTGATGATGGCGAAGGATGCACAGACGCTGCCGTTGCTTGAGGTGAGCCAGAAACAGCGCGAGCGATTCCAGCAACAGGCAGCCAAATGTTCGCCGACATTCCTCTATCGGGCGCTGAAACTGATGAACGACTGCGACATCAACTATCGTCAGAGCAATAATAAGCGCCTGCTCGTGGAGCTGACGCTGATACGAGTGGCGCAGATTACCCAGGAAGACGACACACCCGCTGCGGGGCGTAGCCCCAAGCGATTGAAAACCCTGTTTAAGAAACTGATAGGTCAGATTCAGCAACAGGCGGCTCCGCAGGTGGCTGCCGCTGAACCGACGACCAATCGGCCCCGTGTGTCTGCTCCTCAGACAAATGCCGCACCAACTACTTCTCAGCCCGCCGCAGCAGCGGCTCCAGCGCCAGTCCGTAAGCCCACCATCAAGCTCAGCCAACTGGGCAGCACGTTTACCAATTTACGAAATCAGGGGAAGAAAACCGATTCCACAGAAGAGGAAGAAAGCAAGAGCGTGGAGCATGAAAACTTTACCGACGAGCAGTTGCTCATGCAGTGGACGGCTATGTGCAACCGTATGCCGCAGCAGTATGTGGCCATCGCTGCCCGTATGAAGAACATGACACCTCGCATCACACAGTTCCCACAGGTGGAGGTGGTGATAGATAACGACTTGTTGCTGGGCGAAATCAATAAAATCAAGGGACGTATCCGTACAACATTGGCCCTGGCTCTGCACAACGGCGATATAAAACTGGACCTCCGCCTGGCCAGTCCGGAAGAGGTGAAGCCCATTCTTTCCAAAAAAGAAGAGTTTGAAGAAATGCAGAAGAAAAACCCAGCTTTGGAGAAGCTCAGCCAGTCACTCCAACTCGAACTGGTGTGATTTGTATAAAAATTCTTATTTTTTTGAGTTTTTCTTTCGTTAATTCGAAAAATAATCGTAAATTTGCAACGGGTTTACAAGTACCTTTACTCTTACATATAGTTAGACAGATAGGTGGGAGCCGTGTTTTTCTGAGCATGGTTCCTTTTTTTATGCCCGCACCTCTCACCCCTCTCCTCTCTCCTCTTTCCTCTCTCCTCCCACCTCAAACACCCTCACCTCTGCATTCTGCATCTTCTCTATTTCGCGCATCGGCATGTCTAAGAGTATCGACATCAGCACCAGGTTGATGATGCCGTGACCCACCACCAAGAGCGTTTTCCCGTCGTAGTCGCGCCGTATCCATTGCAGAAACTGCTCAGCCCGCTCATACATCTGCTCGTTGGTCTCTATGTCGTCGGGCCAGACGCGGCCCTTCAGGTCGGGTATGTACAGGCCGGTGAAACTGCCCCAGTCGCGCTCTCTCAGCAGCTTTGTCTGGATGATGGGCTGCTGGTGGGGTTCAGCAATGATGCTGCAAGTGTTGATGCAGCGCCCCAAGTCGCTGGAGAAGAACGCATCTATATGCACGTCGGCCATCCGCCCTGCCACCTCATGCGCCATTCGGATGCCGTTTTCGTTGAGTCGTCCGTCGGTCTGTCCTTGCAGGACGCGGTCTACATTATCTACGGTTTCGCCGTGTCTTACCAAGTATAATTTGATCATGTTCTGCCCTTTCTGTTCAATTTCGGGCACAAAATTATGAAAAAAATTGCACCATCCAATATGTTTTTGTATTTTTGCAAATAAAAAAAACAAAAATTCATCATGAAAACCCTACAAACATACTTGTTGCGGGCCGTCTGTGCCGCTATTGCCGGTTATCTGCTCGTGATGTATCGCACAGAAATGGTCCATTGGATGACCATCGCTTTTGGAGCTATGTTCCTGGTGTCGGGACTTGTATCGGTCATTGTCTATTATATGGAGAAGCGGCGTGCCTATGCTGGCGATGAACCCAAGACGGTGATGATACCCACCTTCCCCATCGTTGGCTTGGGTAGCATGATTTTGGGCGGTGTGCTGATGCTTATGCCTGCATCCTTCATCACGGGTGTCATGTACGCATTGGCCGCCATACTCATCTTGGGGGCTATCAGTCAGTTTGTCAACATGGTCCGTATCCTTCGCTATGCCCGCATACCTTTCTTCTTTTGGCTCTTTCCAACGGTGGTGCTGCTCGTGGGCCTCTTCCTGATAGCGCGTCCGCAAGAGATGTCGGCCCTTCCTTTCCGTCTGCTGGGTTGGTCGCTGATGGTGTATGCCATCTTCGAGGTGGTCTGCGGCATTAAGATCTATCAGGCTCGCCGCAGATATGAACAGGAACAGCTGGCCTTGGAACAGAAAGAGGAGCCCGAATACGTGCAGGTGGAGGAGGCCAGCCCCGCAGAATAGTTGTTCTGACAGGTGGGCTATCCAGCTGAATCATTGAGGATTTGCAGGATATAGCGCTGGCGTTCGATGTCGCGTTCATAGAGTGCACGTTTGCTGTCTGTGAACGATTCATAGTATTGCAGCATCTGGGTGGCCGAGCGGCGCATGGAATTGATGCGCTGTATGGCTTCATCTTTCTTTCCCAAAAGCAGGTAGGCACGGGCCATGTCGTAGTCGCTTCCCATCACAATGTCGGGCGGCAGGATGTGAACTGGCATCACCTGGTCGGCCTTTCTGACTACAGCCAGCGCCTGCTGCGGCTTTCCCTCGTCGATGAGTGCCAATGCCAGTCGGACAAAGAGCCTGCGATAGCGGTAAGCCATATTCCGACAAGTCTCGTCAAGATAAACCTTTGGGTCGTCAAGTCCCGTGAAGCGGAACCGCTGCATGAGGTTCCGATAGGTCTTGGCTGTGTTGATGGGTGTTGGGTGATGGGTGTTGGGTGATGGGTGTTGGGTGTTGGGTGTTGGCTGGTAGCTTGGTTCGAATCGGCAAGCCAAGCCCTCGCAGACGGTCTGGTCGTCGAGATTGAGATAGTCGTCGGTGCCTACTGACTCCGCTACGTAGAGCGGTCGCTGGTCAGTATGCTTCAACAACTCAAGCAACATCAGGTCGGCCTTGTAGAGCGTATGCCGACCATGAAGGGGAATTTTCCATCGGTCGTCCAAGCGAAGCGTGTCGTCTGGTAGCTCGCTGAGCGAATACGCATCGTTTCGCCCGGTGAGATATTCCGAGGGTTTCCAGTCGATAGGCAGGGCAGGTGAGTCGTATGCGGGCAGTCGCATCTGCGAGATATACCAGTCGGTTTGCAGGTATTGCAGGTTGCAGACACGCACATCCGTCCGGTAGCCCTCTACCTCCTGCATGTACCATAGGGGGAATGTGTCGTTGTCGCCATTCGTAAGAATGACGGGATGCCCCGTATCAGGCAGCGAAGCCAAGTAGTTGTGACCCGCATCGCGGCAGATATATCGCCCGGAACGGTCGTGGTCGTCCCAGTTCTGAGAGGCCATCTGTAGGGGAATCACCAAGCAGGCCAAGGCCGCCAACGCACCCAAGTATTTCCTGAACGGCAGAAGCGACAGGGCAGCCACCCCCATTCCGCACCAAATGGCAAAAGCATAGAACGATCCAGCATACGAATAGTCGCGCTCGCGTGGCTGGAAAGGTGTCTGGTTGACGTAGACCACGATGGCCAGGCCCGTCATCAGGAACAGCGAAAGTACCACCCAGAACTGTCGCCGTCCCGCTTTGCCGCAGCGAGCCGACTGCCAGTAGAGTCCCAACAGCCCTAAGAGCAGCGGCAGACAGTAATAGACATTGTGCCCTTTGTTCGTCTGCAGCTCGTCGGGCAGCAGACTTTGGTCGCCCAACCGCCAGCGGTCGAGGAAGGAAAATCCCGTCAGCCAGTTGCCGTGTTCAGGCTCGCCGTGCCCCTGGATATCGTTCTGCCGGCCAGCAAAATTCCATAGAAAGTAGCGCGCATACATGAAGCCGCACTGATAGACCAGGAAGAAGTGCAGGTTGTCCCATACCGACGGCATCTGAACCGGCACCGTTTCTCCGCATCGGTCTACATACACCGTGCGCCCATGAATGCCTCCCGTCCAAGCTTCATAGGCCTGAGCATGACTGCCGCTCCACATGCGCGGGAAGAGCATGTTCGGCTCGTAGACGTAGTCGATGCTGTGTCCCACCACCGTGTAGGCATCGTCTTCCGTCCCGTAGTCTTTAGGAACCTGTTGCCAGAGGGCCTTTCCCTGCTTCACTTCCGGCACGCAATAGTTGCCTTCAGGGCGCAGTTTCACCTGCGAAGTATAGGCCTGACCATACAACAAGGGGCCATGAGGATACTGGTCGCGTGCCAGATAGCGGCTCAGTGTGAATACATCCTTACAGCCATTCTGATTCATGGGCGTGTTGGCATTGGCTCGAATCACCACGACGGCATACGATCCATAGCCGATGAGCATCATCAGTAGCGACAGCAGCAGCGTGTTGGCCACCCGTTTGCGGTGTTTCTGTGTATAGGCAATGGCCGCGAAGAGGCTGCCTAATAATATAATAAGGTATACGATGACACCGCCGTTGAAGGGCAGATGCAGGTGGTTTACCCACAGCAGCTCTACCCATCCGCCCACGGTGCAGACGCCGGGAATGAAGACCAGCAGGATGACGGCTATCAAGACAAAGGACAGCAGCACGGCCAACAGAGCGCCCCGCCACGTGGGATTTGCGCTGCGGCGATGGTAGAACACCAGCACCAAGGCGGGCAGACAGAGCAGATTGAGCAGATGAACCCCGATGGAGAGTCCCGTGAGATAGGCTATCAGGATGAGCCAACGGTCGGAACCCGCCTCGTCGGCTGCAGCTTCCCACTTCAGAATGAGCCAGAAAACTGCCGCCGTGAAGGCAGAGCTGTAGGCATAGACTTCTCCCTCTACGGCCGAGAACCAGAAGGTATCGCTGAAAGCATAGATCAGCGCGCCCACGATGCCCGATGTCTGGATGATAAGGATAGGTGTTGGGAGCGAGGAGCGAGGAATGAAGGAAGGAAAGCGGACTTCCATCAGTCTGCGCACCAGTCGGGTGATGGTCCAGAACAGGAAGAGGACGGTCAGCGCCGAAAGCCAGGCGTTCATGAGGTTCACCATGCGTGCCACCTCGGCCGGAGAGCTGGCAAACTGACTGAACAAATTGGCGGTCAGCATGAAGAAAGGTGCGCCTGGCGGATGACCGATCTCCAGTTTGTAGCTCGACAGAATAAACTCCGGGCAGTCCCAAAACGAGACTGTGGGTTCGATGGTGGAAGAATAAACTACGGCGGCGATGGCAAAGACGAGCCATCCCACGAGGTTGTTGATGGTGTTGTAACGATAGATTCTTGCCTGCATGGTTTCGTTTTTGCAGGCAAAGGTATCACTTCCTGATGAGACGAGCTAAAAATCTTCCTGACATTTGTCTGACATTTCACCGTCACCAACACCCATCACCCATCACCCATCACCCATCACCCAACACCCAACACCCATCCTATTCCGTTGATTCTTTGACAGTTAGCTGATACGCCCTTCCTCGGTCGGAAACAATCTCAAGATTGCTGTTCTGTGCCACGACGGGCTTCAGACGGCGTATCAAGGTGTACAGCGTGTCGCTGGCATCGGGCTTCTTGGGCCACAGCTCATCGCAGATTTCCTGCTTCGACAACCGATGATCTTCTGCCTGGAAGAACATCTGCATCAGTTGTTGTTGCATCGGTGTGAAACGGATGGGCTGACTTTGAGCATTCAGGAAACAGTCGTGCCCTCCGTCGTAATTCAGACTGCCTACACTTTCCCAATTACTCCCCGCTCCCTGCATTCCCGAACTTCGTTCGCCTACCCGTAGCCTTTCCTCGCTCCTCGCTCCTTGAAGCCCGAGGGATGCGACGACCCACAAGAAGGCTAAGCCCCAGAAGAGGGCAGACCATCGCTGATCGGAAACCGCCAGCACCGTGAGTGGAGAGCAGTCGGCATAGCTGCGATACGCCATTCTGCGACCATTCCGATTCCATACGACGGTGTCGCTCGACAGTCCCCGGTAGGCCATTTCGTAGCTTACAAACGAGTGAGAGCGCAGCTCTGCGATTTTCAGATGCGACCGATAGTTGCGAATGGTGTCGGGGGTGATCCATTGTTCTTGTTGCTGGGCCAGGGTCAGTTGCAGCGCTTGAGTCATATCCGATTGAATATCTCGTCTGGCACGCAGATAACTCTCTGTGCTACACGCGATGGCGCACAGCAGGAAAATGCAGAACACAGCGATGGAATAATGCGGTTTCATGATCGTTAAAAGCTATCTTAATGGTGATTGAATTCTTTTTTCGGCACAAAAGTACGGAAAATTGCTCAATTAACCAAATTTTATTCCTTCATCCTTCATCCTTCATTAAAAAAAGTTGTATCTTTGCAACATGAATTTAAATGAAATTAAGGATCAGCGCATTGCCATCCTGCTCTCAGGTGGTGTCGACAGCTCTGTTGTCGTGTACGAATTTGCTCGTTTGGGACTCCATCCCGATTGTTTCTACATCAAGATTGGGCCCGAGGAGGAAGAGGAATGGGACTGCTCGAGCGAGGAGGACTTAGAGATGGCTACTGCCGTAGCCAAGAAATACGGTTGCCACTTGGAGGTAATCGATTGTCATCATGAGTATTGGGATCAGGTGACGCGCTACACGATGGAAAAGGTGAAGGCCGGATATACGCCGAACCCCGACGTGATGTGCAACCGACTGATCAAGTTCGGGGCGTTCGACGAGAAGGCGGGGCATCTATACGACCTGATAGCCACAGGCCATTATGCCCAGACGGAATGGATCGACGGGAAGAAATGGCTCTGCACCAGTCCTGACCCCGTGAAAGATCAGACGGACTTCCTGGCGCAGATATACGACTGGCAGTTGCGCAAGGCACTCTTCCCCATCGGTCATTACCGCAAGGAGGAGGTTCGTGAGATTGCTGAGCGCGAACACCTGCTGAGTGCCCACCGAAAAGACTCGCAGGGTATCTGCTTCTTAGGCAAAATCAACTACAACGACTATATCCGGCGCTATCTCGGAGAGAATCCCGGCGATGTGGTGGACATTGAAACGGGCAAGCGCATCGGTGCACACAAGGGCCTTTGGTTCCACACCATTGGCCAGCGCAAGGGCTTAGGCTTGGGTGGAGGCCCTTGGAACGTGGTGAAGAAGGATATGGAGAACAATGTTCTCTATGTGACCAAAGGCTATGAACCCATCTCAGCCTGGCAAAAGGACTTTGCTATCCGCGATTTCCACTTCTTGACCGAAGAGGTGGAGATGACGAATGTGACGTTTAAGATTCGCCATACACCCGACTTTTGCGAGGCAACGATAGAAAAAACAGGCCCCGGCAGCTACCTCGTACATGCCGACAGGCTGATACAAGGTGTGGCTCCAGGGCAGTTCTGTGTGGTCTACGACCGCGACTTCCATCGCTGTTTCGGTTCGGCAGAGATCACTTATTGATTGTTATACCTTATATATATGGGGTGAGCACGCAGGTTACACCGTAACTCTTTTGGATGACAACGACACCGTTGTCTATCCTTGGCTGAGGAATACGCCCCGATGCCCTCACCTTCTGAGTATAGCATGTACGATTGGTAGATGCCATGTTTATGGTCAACTACATCAGTACACCTCAGTATTCGAGGAGCGGGGAGCGGGGAGCGCGGAGCGAGAACTTTCTTTCTTTCGCCACTATTGTGGACGTTCTGTTACGTTGGCTATCGTGATGACAGAATTCTTGTCGAGGAATTCCTGAATGTCGTCTTTTGCGATGACCATCGACTCTACCTGTTGGTCTACGGGAGAATACGACATAGCCTTTGATGTCTGATCGTACCAGTTGACGGTAAAGGTGTGTCCCATATCGTACTCGTCGTCTTCCAGCTCGTAGGATTCTTTCAGGGTGGCAGTCACGATGAACTTGAAGTTGATTTTCTGGTTGCCTTCATGCTCGTCTTTGTATTCCCATGTGTTTCCTGAGCGGCGCAGTTTGAAGTCCTCGGTAAACTCCTTTCCGCTCATGTCGCAGTAGGTCACTTCGATGTTGTAGAGCGAAGCCAGTCCCGACCCCACGTTGAATTTGTACTTCACATACGTGTTGTCGTAGTTCCTAATATTCATTTTCTCTCCGCGATCGTCGTCGCACGATGATAGGGTAAATGTGAATACCGCACTCATCATCAGCAGCAGGGCTGCAAAAATTCTCTTATGATTCATTTTTCTTGTTTATTATTTGATTCCATGCCTGGTACAAGTCGTTCATGCTGTCGAAAAGCAGGTCGGCTTGTGAGAGGCTCTCTTTGGGCAGGTTGCCGCTGTTGATGGCAATCGTGAAGATGCCGGCAGCGACGCCGGCAGCAACGCCTAAGGGCGCATTCTCTACGACGATGGCCTCATGGGGCTGCAGGTTGCCCGCCTTGCGGAGTCCCATCAGATAGGGGTCGGGGGCTGGTTTCCCATGCTTCACGTCGTAGGCCGTCACGATGTGCTGTTGGTCAACAAACTGCCTGAAATCGTTGAGTACACGTCTGATAAGGGGTTTCTGCCCACTTCCTGTCACGATGCCTATCTGCATACCTTGTGCCTGCATTGCCTGCATCAGTTCCTTGGCTCCTTCCATGATCGGGGCATCGCCCATCAGGTGAAACAGGCGCGACTTCTCGTCGTAGATAGGCTGAGCTTCTTCTTCCGTCATCTCGATGCCTTTTTGCTGGCGAGCGATGAGCTGAATGGTCTCCACGCCGCGCATTCCTTCGTATTCGTAGGCCTGCTGTTGGGTCATCTTCAGTCCATACTTGGCCATTGCCTGCTCCCAGCAGATGGCATGGCGGGGCATAGAGTTATAGAGCACACCGTCCATGTCGAAGAGGGCTGCCTTCAAGCGGGGAGCGGGGAGCGGGGGATGTAATCGAGGAGCGGGGAGCGAGGAGCGAGGAGCGAGAAATCCACCCCTGCCTTCAAGCGGGTAGCGGTTAGCGGGTAGCGGGGCTGCTGTTTCCATTCTTATTTCTCAGCGTTCAGACGTTCCTGAATGGCTTTCGACTCAGCCTCGTAGCCGGGCTTGTCGAGCAGGGCAAACATATTCTTCTTGTAGGCTTCCACACCAGGCTGGTTGAATGGGTTCACGCCCAGGATGTTGCCGCTGATGCCGCATCCAATCTCGAAGAAGTAGATGAGCTGTCCGATATAGTACTCGTTGAGCTGAGGCACGGAGATGCGAATGTTGGGAACACCGCCATCCACGTGGGCCAGACGCGTACCCAATTCTGCCATCTTGTTCACCTCGTCGACACGCTTCCCGGCGAGGAAGTTCAGTCCGTCGAGGTTCTCTTCGTCGCTCGGGAAGAGCAGTTCGCGATTAGGTTGCTCAACGCTGATGACGGTTTCGAAGATGCTCCTTTCGCCTTCCTGAATCCATTGACCCATAGAATGCAAGTCGGTGGTGAAGTCGCACGATGCGGGGAAGATACCCTTGTTCTCCTTGCCTTCGCTCTCTCCGTAGAGCTGTTTCCACCACTCGCTGATGAAATGCAGCTTCGGCTGATAGTTCACCATGATTTCAATCTTCTTGCCTGCCTGATAGAGTCCGTTGCGAACGGCTGCGTATTGTGCGGCGATGTTTTCCTCGAACGGAACGTCGATGCTGCAGGCATGTTCCATATCCTGGGCACCTTCCACCAGTTTCATGATGTCGAAACCGGCACAGGCGATGGGCAGCAATCCCACGGGAGTGAGCACGGAGAAGCGGCCACCCACATTGTCGGGAATGATGAAGCTCTTGTAGCCTTCCTTGTCGGCACAGGTGCGGGCTGCTCCGCGCTTGGCATCGGTCACGGCAACAATCACTTGGCGGGCTTCTTCTTTGCCACGCTGCTCTTCGCATTGCTTCTTCAGCAGACGGAAGGTAAGGGCTGTCTCGGTCGTGGTGCCCGACTTGGAGATGTTGATCACGCCGAATTTCTTTCCGCGCAGATACTCTGTGAGTTCAGAAAGGTAGTCCTCGCCGATGTTGTTTCCTGCAAAAAGAATCACCGGATTCTTCTTGTCGTTCTGCAACCAGGCAAACGAGTTGCCCAAAGCTTCAATCACGGCACGCGCTCCCAAATAGCTGCCGCCGATGCCTGCTACGACAATAGCCTCGCAATGCTCGCGCAGGGTGTTGGCTGTTTGCTGAACCTCTGCCAGAAATTCCTTGGTAATGGAGGTGGGCAGATGGAGCCAACCTAAGAAATCATTACCTGGGCAAGTGCATTCTTCCAGCGATTTTTGTGCTTCTTTTACCTTGGGTTCAAAAGCCTTCACGCAGTTTTCTCCAAGAAAACAGGCGGCCTTCGAGATGTCTAAACTAATCCTTTTCATATAGCTGTTTTTAATGATTATATGTATGTCACACAAATTAAGTTGTCACTTTCAGTTGCAAAAGTAAGGAAAAATGCGCATATCACCAAACAAAAGAATGCCAATTCTCTTTAATTGATGTAAAAATGGCGGGGAGCGGGGAGCGGGGAGATACGTCCTACGGCAAGATGGGGTACTGGTCGAAATCGGGCTTGCGCTTTTCCAGGAACGCCTTGCCTCCCTCTTGTGCTTCGTCGAGATAGTAGTAGAGCATCGTGGCATCGCCTGCCAGTTGCTGAATACCAGCTTGTCCGTCGAGTTCGGCATTCAGTCCGGCCTTGATCATCCGAAGGGCAAGGGGCGAACGGAGCATCATGGTCTCAGCCCATTCCACGCACTCATCCTCCAGTCGCTCGAAGGGAACCACCTTGTTCACCATTCCCATCTGTTCGGCTTCTTGGGCGGTGTATTGCCTGCAGAGGAACCAGATTTCGCGGGCTTTCTTCTGACCGACGATGCGGGCCAGATAACTGCTGCCGAAACCGGCATCAAACGAGCCTACCTTCGGACCCGTCTGTCCGAAAATGGCATTCTCTGAGGCAATCGTCAGGTCGCAAACCAGGTGCAGCACATGACCGCCACCGATGGCATAACCGTTGACCATCGCGATAACGGGTTTGGGCAGACGGCGTATCTGCATTTGCACATCCAGCACATTTAGGCGAGGAACACCGTCGTCGCCCACGTAGCCACCACGTCCTTTCACGTGCATATCGCCACCCGAGCAGAAGGCCTTGTCGCCGGCTCCAGTCAGGATCACCAATCTGATCTTGGGGTCTTCGCGGCAGATGTTCAGCGCCTGCGAAATCTCCCAAGTAGTCTTGGGGGTGAAAGCGTTGCGGTAGCGCTCACGGTTGATGGTGATTTTCGCAATTTTGTTGTACTCTTCAAAGAGAATCTCTTCGAAGTCCTTCAGCTTATTCCATTTCCTTTCCATATTCTTTCTTTTTATGTTAATCTCTTTCGGGTGTTGGGTGTTGGGTGTTGGGTGTTGGGTGATGGGTGTTGGGTGATGGGTGTTGGGTGATGATGGCTTCTTTCGCTTGCTGATAGTATTCCTTGAATACTGCGGCATCATCGGCGGCATCTGTGGCTACTTCTAAGAGTCGGGGACGCGTTGCATCCGCTTCAACAAGCCACTTGATGCCTTCCTCCAGTCGGTCTGCATCCGCTTGCTGATAGTCTACATGGCTCTGCAGGCATATACCCTTGGCGGTCGTCTGGTGCTGCCCCGCCACAAAACTGTCGCAAACAGCACTCTTTTCCAGTCCTTTCAGCTGACGGAAGATGCCGCCTTGACCATTGTTCAGGAGCAAGATGCGCAGATTGCCGTGCAAATGCTGGTTCCACAAGGCATTCTGGTCGTAGAAGAAACTCAGGTCGCCTATCACGCAGAATACGGTTTCCTCGCGATGAGCCGCCATACCCACAGCGGTGGAGAGCGAACCTTCTATCCCGTTGACACCGCGATTGCAGTAGACGGGCTGGTGGGCATAGATGTTGGCCAGGCGGATGGCCGTACTGTTGGCATAGTGTACTTTGTATAAATAGTTCGCGTGCGCGAGCGATTCCTCGAACGCCTTGACCACCTGCATTTGCGAGAATGCGGGGCTAAACGTCTTGGCCGCGAGCTCTGCATGATGAAGTGCAGCATTCCAGCGTTCCACAAAGGGCAGTCGTTGGTTAGCTTCTTCCGTCATCTGCGTGGCCAGACTCATCAGGGCTTCTTCAGGTTGGCATACCACCACTTCGCTCAAGTGCATGAATGTGTCGGTCAACGCCCCATCTTCGCTGAGCAGGTAAACGCGGGCATTGCCCTCTCGCAAGAACTTTTTCAGTCGCTTGCTCACCAGCGTACCTCCTATGCTCACCACCACATCGGGCTGGTAGAGCTCGTTGTTGCCCACAGCATGAAGCACCTCGTCGAAATGTACGGTATGCATGCTGTAGTTGCAGAGCCGTTCGGTCAGCACCACTATATGCTTCTCCAACCGTTTCATCACTTCTTGCCACCCACGGGTATGGATGAAGTCGGCATGTGTCTGTCCCACAACGAGCATCGGACGTTCTGCTTCTTTCACTACTTTTACCAGATTCTGCAAGATGTCTGGGTGGGAACCTTGGGAAAAGCGTCGTCGGATGATGCGCTCATCGGGCAGCTCGGGTTCTTCGAAGCAGAACAAAGGCTCGGCTATAGGCACATTGATGTGTACGGGAACTTTGCGAGGAAAGCGCATAGCCAGCAATGCTTCGTTCGCCAACCGGTTGCAGTACCAGTTTTCTTCGGGTGTTGGGTGTTGGGTGTTGGGTGT